>Ga0153948_1000004_pt1 | contig 153141 bp, 129 predicted proteins | sample TSNJ032MetaG_FD_104696 | JGI IMG/M metagenome (GOLD analysis project Ga0153948, IMG submission 104696) | Attine ant fungus gardens microbial communities from New Jersey, USA - TSNJ032 MetaG | ecosystem: Host-associated > Fungi > Mycelium > Unclassified | place: USA: New Jersey, Wharton State... | reverse complement strand
TGCGAATTCAAAATCGCGCTCATCGTGTGCTGGGACTCCCATGATCGCTCCGGAACCGTAATCAGTTTTCACAAAATTAGCAATCCATATCGGTATGTTTTCGTGAGTCAGAGGATTATAGGCAGTAAGCTGTGTTGTAAAACCTTTCTTTTCTAAATGTGCAGTTGCCTCTTCAGAGGTGGGGATTTGTTGAAAACTGGTAATGATAGCTTGTAGTTTGGGATCGTGTTTAGCTATATAACGTGATATAGGATGACTGGGAGAAACCGCGATAAAAGTAGCGCCAAATAAAGTGTCAGGACGCGTAGTAAAGATTTCAATAGTGTCTAATTCAGGATGATTGACTTTAAATTGAATAGTTAAACCTTGGGATCGACCTATCCAATTGCGTTGCATAGTTTTAACTTCATCAGGCCATGCTTCTAAAGTATCCAAGTCATTTAATAATTCATCTGCGTAAGCGGTAATCTTTAAAAACCACTGCGGAATTTCTTTACGTTCTACAAGTGCACCAGAACGCCAGCCACGACTATCAATCACCTGTTCATTCGCTAACACCGTTTTATCAATAGGATCCCAATTGACTACGGCATTTTTTTTATAGACTAGACCTTTTTTAAGTAATTGAATAAACAGCCATTGTTCCCAACGATAATAATTAGGTTTACAGGTAGTAATTTCGCGGCTCCAGTCAAAGCTTAAGCCAAGTTGTTTAAATTGCGTGCGCATATGTTCAATGTTGGAATAAGTCCATTTAGCAGGAGGCACTCCTTTTTCAATGGCCGCATTTTCAGCCGGTAAACCAAAAGCATCCCAACCGATGGGATGCAAAACATTTTTACCTAACATACGCTGGTAACGGGCAATCACATCGCCCAAAACATAATTCCGAACATGGCCTACATGTAAATGACCGCTAGGATAGGGAAACATTGAGAGGCAATAAAATTTTTCTTTATTGAGATCTTCAGTGACCTTGAAACATTGGTGCTCTTCCCAAAATTTTTGGATTTCAGCTTCAAGCGCTAAGGGTTGATATTGTTCTTGCATGTGACTAGATACCTTGTTTTAGTTATACTCTTCGCACTTGATGTCTGGGTTACGGGCTTAATTCGCAATTCTCATGTATGGATAATACATTCCGGTTGCTTTACAACGGCGCCTTGCCAGAAATCCAATTGCTGTGAGTATAGGCTTCATTTTTAAAGTACTGTTAATTCGTATAGGTTAAAAACTGTTCAACTATTTGCTAATTATATAACAAGTCAAATTTTTATTGTGATAACTGCTCGGATAAGACACTAATCTATAATAGCCTGAGTTAACTGAAGCATAAACATCTAAATGTGAGCTTTTCGATAAACGTAACATAAGATACATAATCCCACTAAAAAGGTAATAATGGAACCATCGCCGAGGTATACCCACGGTGTTAACCCGCTAGTTTTATAAATCGAGCTTGTTAATACACCCGCCTCAAAGGCGGGGAGTTTTGCTATAATTTTTCCTTTAGGAGTTACTATAGCTGTTAGACCGGTATTACTTAAAAAAGCTAAATAACGTCCGGTGGCTAATGCTTGAAATTGGCCAATTTGTAGATGTTGAGCTAAGGCAAAAGAATGACCGAACCAAGCATCATCGTTAATAGTTAATAGTAACTGAGCATGATCTTTCAATGCTTGTCGGACTAAGTTGGAATAAGCAATTTCATAACAAATAAATGTACCTAAATTAACATTGGCTACGTTAAATGCGGGTTGATGACTCGGCCCGGGTGAAAAGCTAGACATGGGTATATCTAATAAATTTAATAAGCCGTGCGCCCAGATTATCCACCAAGGCAGATATTCACCAAAAATAACCAGTCTTTGTTTATAATAGGTCGCATGATCCAAGCCTAACGCTAGCATGCTATTATAATATTGAAAATCTTTTTGGATAGGTATTCCTGTAATCAATGTGGTTTTATGCTGTTTGGCTTGCTTGTCAAGCTGATTTAAAAAATCTACTGCTTGATTTTGTAAGAGAGGAATAGCGGCTTCTGGCCAAATAATCAGTCGACTATCCCAATGCGATTGCGTTAATTGTTGATAGTGTATTAATGATGCTTTTTGGTATTCAGGTTCCCATTTTATTTCTTGGGGGATATTCGCTTGAATCAGACTGATTTGAATTGGTTTTCCTTGTATATGCGTCCAAGGGATAAAACTTAACAGATAACCTATGGCCCATATACCTATTAATGCCAGTAAGCATCCTGAATAGTAAAAATTTTTTAGACCGAACTGGCAATCAAAACGTTTGTTTAAAAAAGGACAAAATAATGAAAGCAATAAACTTGCGGACAAAGCGACTAGAAAAGTCAGACCAACTATTCCCAAAATGGGAGCATAACCACTCAGCGGTGTATTTACTTGGCTAGTGCCTAATAATAACCAAGGAAAACCAGTAAATATCCAACTACGTACCCATTCGGTTAACGCCCATGAACTAGGGAAAATTAAGTAAAGTTTGATGAATGTATTACTAGGAAAAAAACGATTGACTAGAAAGCCTTGAATGGCTGTAAATAAGGCTAATATAAAAATAAATAGTGCGGTAATTAGCGAAGCTAGAAAAAGAGAAGTATGACCAAATTCGTGAATACTAATAAATACCCACGAGACGCCGATACCATAAAAGCCTATGCCAAAAAATAATCCTAAAATAAAAGCGCGTTTAGCTGAGCTATTTAGCCATAGCAATAATAATACGGCGGGTGAGAAGACAGCTAAAGGATAAATGCACATCGGAGCAAAAGCAAAGGCGAGTAGACCACCCGTGATAAGTGCGCTTATTTCTTTATAGTGGGTCATAAAATTGCATAATAAAAGACAATTTTAAAGTTTCCATCTTTAGCATACATAAAGTTGCTACAGGGAACGCAAATTTTAGGATCAAAAGCTAGTTTTTAAACCACATTAATTTATCAAGAGCAGATTGTACATTACTGCTTAATTTTTCGGCCACGGATTTTTTAGTCAGATACTGACATTCATAAATTTCTGCTTTATCGCTAGCTGCTAGTACACTTAAATAATCATCACTGGTGATGAGTTCATCAACTAAATTGAGTGTAAGTGCATCTTTCGCAAGCCAATGAGCTCCTGTAGCGACTATCGCCATATCGACTTGCTTTCGGTTAACTTGTATAAAAGATTTAAAAAGATGATGGATTTCTTCCAGGTCATCTTGGGTTTTTTCTCGTGCTTTAGCAGTGTTTTCTCCAAAAATGGTCAGTGTACGTTTATATTCTCCTGCGGTTAGTAATTCAAAATCAATATCTCTTTTTTTTAAAAAACGATGAAAGTTTGGGAGTTGTGCTACGACACCGATTGAGCCAATAATTGCAAACGGTGCCGCTAAGATTTTATCACCGACGCAGGCCATTAGATATCCACCGCTTGCGGCAATTTTATCGATAGTAACCGTCAAAGGGATGCGTTTATCTTTTAAACGTTGTAACTGTGAAGCCGCTAATCCATAAGGAGCAACCATGCCACCGCCACTTTCTAAGCGTAATACGACTTCATCTTGCGGTTTAGCTACTTGGATGAGAGCGGTGATTTCTTCACGTAGATTATTAACTGCAGTTGCTTTGATGTCACCTTGAAAATTTAATACAAATACTCGTTTTTTCAATAATTTAGCAGATTTTTTTAATTTAATTTTTTGCTCTTTTGCATATTTTTTTAATTGCTTCTTATCTAAAATTTCTGAATTCAATGTTTCAGCAAATTCTTGATATTTTTTATTAAGTTTTTTAATACATAGTTTATTCTTATTTCCTTTAGCTTTGCGAGTAATAGAGAAAACTCCGGCGGTTACTATCAAAATAGCAAGTACCAATGTAAATAGCTTCGCTAGGAAAACAACATATTGAAGAAGAAATGACATGGTTATTGGCCTTTTAACTCGTTTGAAAAAGGAATAATATAGCCTAAGTCCTGTTTTGTATATAACAGCGCTTAGTTTAAATAGGCCTTGAAAAGGCTAACCCATTATTTTATCAAGGAATGGAGAGTGTGTTAACTGTAGAGGAACTTTCTTTTGAACGTAATAACAGAATTCTGTTTAAACAGCTAACGTTTCAGCTTTTTCCGACGCAAATATTACATGTTGTTGGTGCAAATGGTTCAGGCAAAACCACATTATTACAGATATTAACCGGCTTACGTATTCCTTTAAGTGGAAAAGTAATGTGGAATGGCATTGCCATTAAGAAAAATAACATAAATTTTACCGATAATTTACTTTATGTTAACCACCGCTTAGGTATGAAATCTGCATTGAGTCCGTCCGAAAATCTTTATTTATGTTTGGCCAGGCGAAATTTAATCCATAAGCAATCCAAACGCAAAGCAATCCATACTATTCATCAGATATTAGACCAATTAGATTTAAAAGATTGCTCAGATACTTTATTAACACAACTTTCTGCAGGACAACAACGACGTTTGAGTTTAGCAAAATTATTATTGATCAAAGCAGATTGTTGGATTTTGGACGAGCCGTTTACTTCTCTCGATAGTGCTGGTATTGCATTTTTATCGTCTTTAATGGAAAAACAAAGTGCTAGGGGAGGCGTCATTGTTTTTTCTAGCCATCAAGCGATGTATTCTTTGTCTTTGGAAATAAAAAAAATTTTTTTAGACGCAAAGACATGTTAAATTTTTTTTTAAAGTTTTTAACTAATTTGCGTAGTGAGTTATTAGTTATTTTTCGTTATTATCAAGAATTGATTTATCCCTTATTATTTTTAATTTTAGCGATCATTTTATTTCCTTTAAGCATAAGTACCGATCCTATTTTATTAAAAAAAATATCTGCCGGAGTTTATTGGGTGGTGGTGTTATTTCTAGTATTATTAATGTTAGATCAGCTTTTTCAAAATGATTGGAAAGAGGGAGATTTAGAGCAGCTTATTTTACTTCCTAATGAGCTTAGTTTAGTTTTATTTGTCAAGTTATTAGTATTTTGCTTAGTAATTTGTGTGTCTTTGTTTATCGTAACACCGATTCTGAGTCTAAGCTTGTATATTCCTCTCATAGCTTTAAAAACTTTATATCTCACTATTCTATTAGGTACGCCAACCTTAATATTTCTAGGTGGTATTGCGCGGGCTTTAACGTTAGGACTTCGACAGAGTGGATTATTAATAATATTGATAATCACCCCATTTTACATTCCAGTACTCATTTTTGCGAGCAGTGCGGTTTCCTTAGCGAGTTTAGGATTACCTGCCAATGGACCCTTAGCTTGGTTAGGCGTGTTAATGATTCTGAGTATGAGTTTAGCTCCGTTGGTTATTAGTAAAATATTGCATTTAGGTATTGCTTTTGCGTAATACCTTGTACTTAAATTTTGTATGGTGGCTCAAAGGAAAAAAAATGGCTAGATTAAAAAAAAGAAACAAAATTTATCGATATCTCGCAGTACATCATTTTTATATATTGTCGAACTATTTAGTTCCCATTTTTGCTTTGACCCTATTGATATTCGGTGTTTATGGTGCAGTGGGAGGCCTATATTTAGCCCCTGCGGATTATCAGCAAGGAGATGCTTTTCGTATTATCTATGTGCATGTGCCTAGTGCATTTTTATCATTGTTTGTTTATTTTATTATGGCATTTTTTTCCATTATAGGTTTAATTTTGCGTATCAAATTAGCCGAATTAATTGTTTCGGGTAGTGTCTTTTTAGGGGCATGGTTTACTTTCTTAGCGTTATTAACAGGAAGCGTTTGGGCTAAACCGATGTGGGGGGCGTGGTGGGTTTGGGATGCGCGCTTAACTTCGGAACTTATTTTATTATTTTTATATCTTGGTGTGATTGCTTTACGTTCTGCAATTCCTGAGCGACAGATGGCGGCGCAAGCATCGGCGATATTGCTTATGTTGGGTTTAGCCAACATACCCATTATTCACTATTCAGTCTATTGGTGGAATACTTTGCATCAAGGGGCTACACTGCATTTTTTTAGCTCTTCATTAATCGAGCCGCGAATGCTTTATCCTTTATTATCGATGATGGCAGCATTCATAAGCTTTTATTTTATTGTTTTATTATTACATATCCGTTGTGAAATATTAGAGCACTCTATTAAACTCAATCATGCTAATAGCTTGTAATTAATCTAGGCGAAAATGCTTGGCTAATGGCAGGAGTGGGTCGATTATAATCATTTCTAAAATTATTGTTTTTATTGTGCCAAAATTTTGATACACAAGTTGAAGAATTCTGTTGTATTTTAACTGTATGATTAAACTCCAGTAATTGGGTTAAGTAATGACTAATGATAACTTGTAGTATTAATTGAGCTAAAAATATACTTTCTTGGCTATTTGTGTTGACGCCTTTAGAAAGATTTGGTTGATTTATTTCTGTTAATGTCGGTAAAGATTTTGGAAATGGAAGTTGGAGTAATTTGAACATTTCATTTAAGCAGCGTTCGAAATTATCTTTTAATAGAGGACATTTTAACACTTTGATATATTCTACTAAACAAGTAGACCAAAAATCGTTTAAATCGGGTATTTCAGTATCAATTTCGGCTTGTTTTTTAAACAAAGTCCAAAATATTAAAAATTGTTCATCTAAAAAATAGTCAATTTTTTCTTGATGAGCGAAATCTGGTTCATGGATTTTTGTCAGTACGATGCTGAGCAATTTTATGAAATTCAGATCAGTTATCCAATGATTCAGTTTATTTTTGGCTTTTGTAATTTTTCTCATATCACTTATTTCGCATATTCCATGTCGAATGACTGCACCGATAACATCAAATATAACAGAAGAAACCAGCCCTGCAGAATACGTCAATGCAGAAACGACCTTTGAGACCATATCTGGATTTAGTGCAATATTTTTTCCCTGATCGGCATCAATAATTTTTAAAACATCGACCTTCGCTGATATTCTATTATAAAAATGAAAATAAGCATGTTCATTAATTTTATTGTTTTGTATAAAACGTTCGTAGAGTTTATGAATAACATTTTCTGCATGGTATTCAGGAAGAAAAGCCAACAAATTATCCTTTAGTTGAGATTCTGCTAAAGGTAATTGTTGGTTTAAAAACAAATGTTTATTAATCTTTAAACTACTATTGCTAAGTTTATGTTGTTGGCGTCGCTTTTTTGTTACCTTTTGCCATAAGCTTTTTTTTGATTTTTTAATTAAATCATAAGGTAATCTTTTTTTAAAAAGATTGGGCTCTTTTTCTTTATTTGAGAATAAAATTTTATAATTTTCGAAGTACATTCTCATACCGCCTTATTATTTTTTTCTATATTAACACCAAATTAAATTTTTTTAAAAATATTTTTTCTTAATAAAATAAAAGTGTTAAATTTTACTATTCGACTGATTTTAATGGCTCTGAGTAGTGTTAAGGGTAGGACTTAGTTGAGTTTAAGAGTAAACTATGACTCTTTAATTTTTGCGCTTATTATTATGAAATTGCTAAATTTTGAAGTCGGTATTGGTAAACCTTTATTTGTTATGGCGGGGCCTTGTGTTGTGGAAAGCGAACAACTGGCTATGGATACCGCGGGGCGCCTAAAAGAAATCACCAATAAATTGAACCTACCTTTTATTTACAAATCTTCCTTCGACAAAGCAAATCGTTCGTCGGCTAAGAGTTTTCGCGGTTTGGGCTTAGAAGAAGGCTTACGCATTTTAGCTAAAGTTAAAAAGGAATTGGGTGTTGCTATAGTCACTGATGTTCATGAAGATACGCCTCTGAATGAAGTGGCGAGTGTGGTGGATATTTTACAAACGCCCGCATTTTTATGCCGACAGACTAATTTTATCCAAAAAGTTGCTCGGCAAGGCCTACCGGTTAACATTAAGAAAGGTCAGTTTCTTTCTCCATGGGATATGCAATACGTAGTCGAGAAAGCACATCAAGTAGGGAATAAAAAGATCATGGTTTGTGAACGTGGCGTGACGTTCGGATATAATAATCTGGTTTCCGATATGCGTTCATTGGCTATCATGCGCGCAACTCAATGTCCGGTGGTATTTGATGCGACACACTCCGTACAATTGCCAGGTGGTCAAGGTGGATCGTCGGGAGGACAACGAGAGTTTATCCCCGTATTGGCGCGTGCAGCGGTAGCGGCAGGTATTTCGGGTCTTTTTATGGAAACCCATCCTAATCCCGAACAAGCATTAAGCGATGGGCCAAATTCTTGGCCATTAGGAAAAATAGCTGAACTGTTAGCCAGCTTACAAGAGATAGATAAAACGGTAAAAAAAACCAACTTAATAGAAACAACGCTATAGGTAAGAACGTATGCCAAAAATTGCTGAAATTAATGCGTATGAAATTTTAGATTCAAGAGCTAACCCCACTATTGCTGTTGAAGTTATCTTAGATTCAGGTTTAAAAGCAGATGCGAGTGTCCCATCCGGTGCATCGACGGGTTCAAAAGAAGCATTAGAATTAAGGGATACAGAAAGGCGAGATCGTTATCAAGGTAAAGGTGTTTTATTAGCTATCCAAAATATTTTAGGGCCAATTCGAAAAAAATTAATTGGAAAAGATATAGCCGATCAAAGAACATTAGATCATTTAATGAAGGAATTGGATGGAACAGATAATAAAGAAAAGTTAGGTGCGAATGCTATTTTGGGAGTTTCCTTAAGTTTACTGAAAGCGGCGGCTTTAGCAAAAGGACAAGCGCTGTATGCGCATATTGCTGAGCTTATGGATCAACGAGATAAGCAATATCTAATGCCAGTACCGCAGATGAATATCATTAATGGTGGTGTGCATGCGGATAATCCATTAGCCATCCAAGAATTTATGATTTTACCTCTAGGTGCGCCTACGTTTAGTGAGGCCTTGCGTTGGGGCGTTGAGACTTTTCATTGTTTAAAATCCTATCTAAAAAAGCAAGGTTTCAATACTAATGTAGGCGATGAAGGAGGTTTTGCACCTAATTTTCAATCGCACCAAGAGGCTATTGAAAATATTTTAGTGGCTATTGAACGAGCCGGATATAAACCAGGTAAGGACATTTTTCTAGGTTTAGATGCTGCAAGTAATGAATTTTATCATCAAGGTAAATATTGTTTAGAAAATAAAGAATTAAATGCTGAGCAATGGATTACCTATTTAGAGCATTTAGTCCAACAATATCCTATTATTAGCATAGAAGATGGTATGGCTGAATCAGATGAACAAGGTTGGATACAACTAACACAACGATTGGGTAAAAAAATACAACTAGTCGGGGATGATTTATTTGTGACTAATCCCGTTTTATTCCAACAGGGAATAGCTAAAAATTTAGCTAATACGATTCTTATTAAATTGAATCAGATTGGTACGGTCAGTGAAACCTTAGAAGTAATTTCCTTAGCAAAACAAGCCCACTATTCAGCGATTATTTCTCATCGTTCAGGTGAGACCGAAGATACCAGTATAGCCGATTTAGCAGTAGGTACTGGGGTTGGTCAAATAAAAACAGGTTCTGTCTGTCGGACGGATCGTACTGCTAAATATAATCGTTTATTACGGATTGAAGCAGAGCTCGCAAGGGAAAATAAGGTAAGTTATGCCGGTAAGTCTGTTTTTTCACGCTTTTTAAATGATTAATTCGATGAAACCTCTTATAGTTATTTTGACGGTACTTTTCTTAAGCTTGCAATATAAGCTATGGTTTGTACAAGATGGTGTATGGCGCGTACATCAACTTAAAAAACAAATTGCTCAGCAATTAAAGGAAAATACACAACTCAGTCAACGTAATACGGCTATGGTAGCTGAAATTAAGGATCTGAAGTCAGGTAAAGTCGCATTGGAAGCGCATGCACGTAATGATCTTAATATGGTAAAATCTAATGAGTTATTTTATATGCTAGTTGATAAGCCAAAAAGAAAAAACAAATAAAATTCCTATTAAAATTTAACGGGTTTCCAGACTCGAATAATGGGTGCTAAGGAAAGTACTTTCATATTGCGTAAGGGAGGGAACTCAAGGGAAGCATCCGAATTAATAACATACAGATCATAACTATTAGCAACATGAGCTATTTTTACACGTCTAATTAATAATTCTCTTCCTTCAAGTTCGACGATACAATCTGCACCGTGCCCCAACTCCATATTTTTATCCATTAATTTTTTTCCTGCCACCAGATCACCAGGACCATAAAGTGGTTTCATACTTTCATTATCAATAAGATATATCAGATGTTCAGGATAATTTTTTTTAAAAAGTGCTAGTTCTTCCTTAATTTCATTATTTTCTAAAGGATAATCGGACTTTTTCTCATTAATAGAAATCCTGGATAATGATTCAAGATTTTTATAATTTAATTTAGATAACTTACTTGAATCAGTTACTTTGGGTGGTTCGCCATACCCTGTCATTAACCAAATGACTGAACATTCTATCCCTTCTTCGCGCATAGCTTTGCTGACTTTTTGCGCACCGCGTTCAGTGACGCTACTATATCCTTGTTCCCAATAATTAATCGTGGTTAAACCTAGATTACAATGTTGAGCAAATTCTTTCATGGATAAATGCGACATTTTACGCAAATATCTAAGTCGATTAGCTCGTTCTTGAATATCAATAGACAGAGTAGTATTTTTTTCTTTTATGGACTTAGGATTCTTTTTCATTATCTTCCTTTACTAAATTTGACATAAAATATCTATTCAGATAATATTTAGTCTTAATAGAAGACTAAATAAATAAAAATTATATTTTTTATTGAGGGTACTTTGTCTGTGTAAATTTTTTTGCTGCATTTAAAAAATTTTAAAATAAGGTTAAAAAAAACTAAAAATGGTGATTCGCCGATTAACATTGTTTATTTTACAATTTAAAATTTAAGTTTACTTTTGTAGAATAAAATTTTTACGGTCAATGTCTACCAGAATAGTTCGGACAATTTTTTTAAATATTATCAATAAAATATCCGTCATTATAATTAAAGATAGGTTATTAATAGCAAATGTATACTTTTTTAAATTTAAGCTTATATTTCATGGTATTCGATACTATTTATCATTATTTCATAGACACAACTTAAGCCTTTAAGAAAGGAAACATTTAATTAAGTGAATCTATTATAACTAATATCAACCTCGGTGTGGATAGTAGAAGTTGTTTTTATTTAAAATAGACTATATGAATTAGAATGTAGTCATGTAGGCTTACACCGAATTTACTTAAAATTGCTATTGTTGAGATGTTAATAATGGATTAATACATTGAGTCAACTTAATTCCTGAAAGGTCATTTGCCTCTCGCAATGATCAAGTTTGGTATTTTTGCAATGATTATAGCGATGGAAAATCAAACGATTGCTAATTTATGGAGAAGAATAATGTCAATTTTAAAATTACGAACCAATCTAGTGGAAAAAATTAAAGATTTTGGGGGTAGTTTCCATCCCTCTTTAAAAAAACCCTTAGAAGAACTAAATTTACCGATAAAAAATGTGCGTGATCCTTTACCTAGAATTTTATCGATAGATGATAACAAGATTTGTCAAAAAATTAATGTAAATAATCTTCAAAAATTTGGTTGTGCTGTAGAGTGTGTTAATTCGGCACGCAGTGCTTTAGACAAATTAAGCTCATCCTACGAAGTCATTCTGTTAGATGTCAATTTACCGGATTGTAGCATTGATTTATTAATTAATTTAATTCGTAGTGACGAAAGAAATGTTAATCAAAAAGTGCCTATCGTATTAACAAGTAGTTGGCTTCATGAAACTTGCAAAAAGAATTATTTGGCTATAGGCGTTAATGAGGTCTATATAAAGCCAATCCAAGAAAATGATTTTAAAAAAATTTTACAAAACTATGGTGTCATCGCTTAAAATTTTAAATAACAATAAAAAGTCTACAAAGGTCTATTTTTAAGTAGAACTTAACTGACCGTCTTCCATTTGTAAAATTCGATCTAATCGACTAGCGAGACTCTGATCATGCGTGACAATAACTAAGCTGGTATTAAATTCTTCATTGAGTTCAAGTAAGGTTTGATACACTTGTTCTGCAGTGTGGCTGTCAAGATTACCGGTGGGTTCATCCGCTAATATGCAAAGTGGGTTGTTTACCAATGCTCTTACAATGGCAGTGCGTTGACGTTCTCCACCCGATAACTCACCCAGCTTATGATGTTGGCGATGTATTAGACCGACTTTTTTTAATAAATTCAGTGCTTTCTTCTGAGCGAATACGGGCTTAACACCCGCTAGCAATAAAGGGATACATGTATTTTCTAATACGGTAAATTCTGGTAATAAATGATGAAATTGATAGATAAAACCAAGATAACGATTACGCAGATGACTACGATGATTCTCGCTCAATTGATCTAAATTTTGTCCCGCGAGAAAAACTTTACCCGAACTAGGCCGATCCAATCCACCCAATAGATGTAATAAAGTACTTTTTCCTGCGCCTGAAGGACCAACGATTGCAATGCGTTCGCGAGCTTGCACAGAAAAGTTGATAGGTTTGAGTACTTCGACATACAAAGAACCATCGTGAAAGGTTTTGCTTAAATGAGTACAACTCAGTACAGGCGCATCCTGCTTAGAGGGAGTGGCTAAATCGTTAATGGGTTTATTCATAACGTAACGCCTCCGCAGGAAGTGTACGCGCCGCTTTTAATGCAGGATAGATGGTGGCTAATAAACTCATACCTAAAGCGGCGATACAAATATGCATAATATCGGCTGTTTCAATCTTGGAAGGTAATTTATCTACAAAAAAGTAGACGTTAGACGCAAGAATTTGTACATGAAAGACATGTTCGATAAAGCTTAATATGTTGCTGACTTGGGAAGCTAATGCAATTCCGCCAATTAAGCCCAGAAATGTACCACTAAAACCTATCACGCAACCTTGTACCATAAAAATACTTAAAATCGTACCGGGAGTTGCGCCCAAAGTACGCAAAATCGCAATATCGGACTGCTTATCAGTAACAACCATCATTAATGATGAAACTAAATTAAACGCCGAGATAGCAATTAATAAGAGTAAAATAAAAAACATCATTCTTTTTTCTAAAGAAATAGCATACATCAGGCTACCAAAAGTACTCGTCCAATCTCTTACCATATAAGTGGGAGGTAAAGTTTTAATAAGTGCATTCGAAACAGTCGGTGCCGTATACAAATCATTTAACTTTAAACGCAAGCCAGTGACACCATGACCTAATTGAAACAATGTTTGCGCATCCTTTAGAGCGATGTAAGCCATGCTGCTTTCAAATCCGAAACTGCGTCCGACACGAAAAATTCCACTGACGGTAAAGGTTTTAAAGCGGGGAATAATACCGACCGGTGTTAAGCTAACACTGGGTGTGATGACATTGACTTTATCACCGATTTGGATACCTAAACTTATAGCTAATTCTTCACCCAGCACAATGTTATAGTGACCGGGTTCTAAATTGAAATCACCTTCCACTATTTTGTGTGGTACTTCAGAAACATTTTTTTCTAATTTAGGTAACACACCGCTGATCATAATCGGATGCGGTTGTCCTTGATCGACTAACATCCCTTGTCCAGAGACATAAGGGGCGCTGGCGATAACGTCTGCTTGATGAGAAACTTTTTGTGCTAATGAATTAATTTGCGTTAATGGTTGTCCATTCGTTCCCGTGATAGCAACTTGAGTCGCCATGTCAAAGATGCGGTCGCGGATCGCATTATCAAAACCATTCATCACCGATAAGACCGTGATTAGCACCATCACCCCGAGAGCGATACCAATCATCGAAGTCAAAGAAATAAAGGAAATGAAATGGTTACGTTTTTTTGCACGCGTATAACGCAAACCGATATATAAAGCGATGGGACGAAACACACTAAAACCCTGTTAATGTTGTTAAGGTAATATACCACTCGCTGGAAAGATTGCGAATTTTTATGCCCAGAATAGGGAGCTAGTGTTAATTTCCAGATGCCGTTTCAGTCGATTCACCCATAGCCACGATGGCATGAAAACCACCATCGACATGAACAATTTCACCGGTAATACCCGAAGCCATATCAGAACATAGAAAAGCCGCGGTATTTCCGACTTGTTCGATAGTGGTATTTTGGCGTAAAGGCGTAACCGCTGAATTATAAGCTAAAATTTTTCGAAAACCGGAAATGCCTGAAGCCGCTAAGGTACGAATTGGCCCAGCCGATATGGCATTCACACGAATATGTTTTGGACCTAAACTATTCGCCAGATAACGAACATTAGCCTCTAAACTGGCCTTGGCTAAGCCCATAATATTATAGTTTTGCAAGGCTTTTTCGGATCCCAAATAACTGAGTGTCAGGATAGCGCCACCATTGGCTTGATCATGCATCATCGGAAATGCCGCTTTTGCTAAGGCAGCTAAACTATAGCTACTGATATCATGTGCAATTCTAAAACCTTCACGATTAACATGTTCGAGATAATCACCTTGTAATTGGTCGGCAGGGGCATAAGCTACTGAATGAACTAAGATATCCAGACCATCCCAACTGACATTCAGCTGTTTAAAAAGCTCAGTAATATCTTCATCGCGGCTAACATCACAAGGAATGACGGTGTCCGAATTAAAATCCCTATTCGCCATTTTAGTGACACGCTCTTTAAGTTTATCACCTTGATAAGCAAACGCGAGTTTCGCTCCTTCACGATGCATGGCTTCAGCAATTCCATAAGCAATCGATCGATCACTGGCTAAACCAACAATTAACGCACGTTTATTATCAAGCAGACCCATGATTTTCCTCTTTGCTTTTATTGCTAAAATTGTTTAATAATTCGCGAATTTTGGCTTTGATAAGTTCAATAGCAATCCGATTCTCGCCACCGCGTGGCACAATGATATCAGCATAATGTTTAGAAGGCTCGATGAATTGGGAAAACATCGGCCGCACCGTATGTTGATATTGCGTTAACACCGCTTCAATTTCCCTACCGCGTTCAACGACATCACGTTTAATGCGACGAATTAAACAAATATCTAATGGAGTATCCATATAGATGCGGATATCCATAAGTTCCCTTAAATCGATTTCAGCAAACAGTAAAATGCCTTCTAAAACAATAATATTATGTGGACCAAGGCGCCGAGTTAGTTGTTCACGAATATGCAAGGTATGGTTATAAATAGGAATTTCTACCGATTCACCGGCTTGTAGTTGCTTGAGATGCTCAATCAACAAGCCGTGATCAAATGCATCCGGATGATCATAATTGTTTTCTATACGTTTTTCAAAAGCGATGCTACTGTTATCCTTATAATAGGAGTCTTCAGAAATAACAGCGACTTGTTCGGAGCCCAGTTCTTTGACAATGGTATGCGCTAATAAACTTTTCCCGGAAGCAGAAGCTCCGGCAATACCGATAATGATACAGCGCTGAATCATACAAGCCTTAGTATTCAATAAATGCTGGTAAGTTAGCAGTTTTTGATAAAAAGGTAAATGGCATTAAGCTTTGCATGGTAAAAAATTAATAAACTCGTTATGACGAGTGAGTCAATCTGCGTGGCCATCTAGAAGGAAATTTTTGTATATGCATAGGACATCAAGAAAATAAATGATCAGTTAAATGTTTATTGAATAATTTTATTATACTAAAAAACATTTATATGTGAAAATATAACAAGGTAGCATTTAAAAGGATAAAAAAATGGACATAGAAGATATGAGTGAAGATAGGGAAGAAGCGATCCGTTCGGTTGGTCCACTGTTAAATTTATCAGAACAATTTCCGCTTTTTTCAAAAGCAGCATTTAGAAAAATGTTAGGTATGTCAGCTCCATTAATGCTTTCACATTTAACTAATATGTTAGGTGGATTTGGAAATGTCTATCTTTTTTCTAGATTAAGCGCCGATTCACTAGCATCTGCAGGGCTTATTACTGCAACACAAAATCTATTTGTTGCTTCTTTTGGTAGTAGCTTGTTTAGCGCTAGCGTGTTAATGACAGAAGAATTGAACCGAAGAGAACCAGACCCAAAAAGGATTGGTGTTTTATGGCGTCAAATCCAATTAATAACCTTTGCATATGATCTTGTAGTGATACCCCTTTTTTTAACTATGGATTCTATTTTATCTAAATTAGGTCAGAGTCAAGTATTACTTTCTCATATACAAAATTATTTTAATTATTATGGTCTTGGATATGCGTTTAATCTTTTATGCTTAGGCAATCAACAAGTATTTCTGAGTCATCAGAATACGCTGCCTATTTTATTAATCAATACAATTAATAATCTAAGTAATTTTGGTTTAGGATATTTACTAATAATTAAAAAAAATAATTGGCAAGAAAGTGCAGTAAGTATTGCTTATGGGATTTCAACTTTTTCCAGTTTATTATTAGGTAGTGCATATATCCATTTGAAATATCGGCAAAATAGATTGTTATCTTTTAATTTAGAGCATATTTTAATCAACTTACGTAGGTTGTTAAAAAAAGGGCTGCCAATGGGATTACAAAATGGTGCTGAAGTCATTGCATTGTGGATTTCTATGTTAATGGCAGGTAAATTTGGGAATGCAAATTTAACGGCCGCAGAAATTGCTGGTCAATATGTTTATATATTGACAGTTCCAGGTTTTGCATTAGGTCAAGTAACAAGTATCTTAAGTTCAGAACAATATTCAAATAGGAATTATTTTGAATTAAGAAAAGTGGGGATAAGAGCAATGCTATTATCTCAAGTATTGCCTATGGTTGGTATGACATTATTTTTAACTATTCCTAGGCAACTATCGCAGTTTTTTTTAACTAATAATGATAATGCCGAGGAAATTTTGCAAACTACCTCGCGGTTATTAATTATTAATGGGATTGGGCAATTATTTGATGGTTTGCGTCAAACTATAACCGGAGCTTTGATTGGTCAAGATGATAATATTTTTCCCATGGCTACCAATGTGGTTTCAATGTGTTGCATTGGAATTTTATCATCTTACTTTATTGGTTTTTTAGGCGATCAAGGTATTGATGGAATATTTGCGGGACGAAGTATTTGTATGTTCTTAGCCGCAGTTGTGTTGGGTATCCGTTGGTTTAGAATGTCGCAAGCTTGTATAAGTAGGCTTAAAATAACAGAGAGTACAGAAGATCTTGTGGGAAATAGCGACGAGATAATGCATTCCCAAGAATCTATTCCTGAAATAGGTTTCATTCCAGCGTCCTCGCCGATAACTTTTTTTCAAAGAACTTCATCTGTAATTCGATCAAATAGTTTTTCCGATGATCAGATTGAATCTATGCAAAATAAAAATATTTCTATACATCCATCTATTTGATGACAGAGAATGTTACTCAATAAAATCAATTTACGGAAGATGTACCAAAAATGGATTCATTATTAATTAAACAACATTTTAATTTAGATGAAAATTATATTCATTTGTCTTTGTGTTTAATAGCTTCACATCCAAATTGTGTTCAACGAAAGATCGATTATTACCAACAGCAACTTAATTGGAACCCTGCTTTATCTTATCGTTCTAAAGAGTTATTAAATGAAAAAGTTTTGCAAGCCGCCGCTGATTATTTAGTAAGTTATCCAGACAATATTGCATTAACCAATAATACAACAGAAGGCTTGGCTTTAGTTTATATGGGTTTCAAATTGCAACCGGGCGAGGAAATTTTAACCAGCATTCATGATCATTATGCTTCAGATAGAATTTTGTTTTTTAAAGCTAAACATTCACAAGCTATCGTTAGGAAAATTGAATTATATAAAAATTCAGCAAAAGTAACTGAACAGGAAATTATTAAAAATATAAAAAAAAATATAAATGCTAAAACAAGGTTATTAGCTTTAACTTGGGTACATTCTTGTACGGGTGTAAAATTACCTGTGAGTAAAATTCAAAAGTTAATTACCAATATTAATAGTTCCAGAATCAAACATGAAAAAATTATTTTAAGTGTTGATGCTGTACATGGTTTGGGTGTAGAAAATTTTAATAATGTGACAGATATTGGATGCGATTTTTTGATCAGTGGTTGTCATAAATGGTTACATGGTCCAAGAGGTACGGGTTTAGTCTGGGGTACAGAAGAAGCATGGATGCGTTTGATTCCTATTAGTGCCTCGTTTGATTTACCGGCATTTCTTCCATGGAGGAAACAAGAATATGAAAATACGATTTGCCCTCCTGCGCGAAGTTGTAATCCCGGAGGATTTCCAAATTTTGAATATCGCTGGGCATTGGCCGACGCCTTTTATTTTAACAATAACTTAGGAAAAAAACTAATCAATCAAAAAATTCAAACATTAGCTAAATTATGTAAGCAAGAACTAAAAAAAATCCATGGCATCAGACTCTACACACCCTTAGAAAAAAAATTTTCTTCAGGATTAGTTTGTTTTGATGTCATTGGATGCGATCCAACTAAAATTGTTGATGCAATGTTAGAAAAAAAAATTATGATAGGTCAAACACCCTATAGAAATTCTTGTTTACGTATTGCTCCGAGTATTATTAATACAAAGGAAGATATTCATTTAGCTATTGAAGCTTTAAAAAACATAATGAAAACTTTATCAAGGATCAAGGATGAAAAAGAACATATTATGTATAACGGATACATTAAATGATTTTAAGGAGATAACTAAAGGCCATGACATTTATTTTTTTCCGATTAAACAGTTAAAACCTTCAGAACATAATTTCCCTTTTTTTGAATCTGCTTTCCAAAAATTATCAAAATCTCTTGATTTAAGTCAAATCGACTTAATTTTGGGAGAATATATTGAAGCTTTACCAATAATCTATTTTATCCGACGCGCAGGATATTATTGTCCAGCCATACTGATTCCTCATACAAATGCTTATCCATTAAACATTTTAATTTACTTTATCCTATTGAAGTGTTACGCACATACAGAGGATATTATTTTATGTGGTTCTGAACAGGCGGCTTTTGCGTTTAAAAAAATAGTAGGTATCAATGCAAAAAATATTGCAACGTTTGGAATTAAAAGTGATTTTATTCCTTTAAATAGAACTTTATGTAAAGAAGGATTGCAGTTACCAAAAGATAAAAAAATATTACTTTATACCGGAAGGTTTATGAACGATAAGGGCTTAGAGACCTTATTAGCTATTTATTTAATGCTATTAAAACAAAAACAAAAGGTGCAATTGATTGTTAGTACGAGCCATATTGATCCTAATTATTACAACAGATTAGCTCCTTATACTAAAGAGGTCATCATTTTTTATAGATTAGTGCGAGATAAGCTTGTACAGCTTTATAATGCAGCGGATGTCTATATTTCTTGCGCACTCAGTATTTTTGAAACCTACGGGAAATCACCCTTAGAATCATTAGCTTGTGGCACTCCAGTAATCATTCCGGATTGGGATGGATTTCCATATTATATGACACCTGAGCGTGGATATTTGGTGAAAGTAGATTTTATCGAAGACGCTTATGCATCTCCTTATCAATTTGCAACTATAGATAAGCAAGATTGCATCGAAAAAATCAATGCAATTCTTAATACTAATTTTCGTGTTAATACAGCATTACCTAATTGGGCTTACTATGATTACTCAATACAAAAGATTAAAGAATTAATTCATACGCTTTTTAAAAAAACTACCTCAGAAAAAATGATTAACGAATCGGAAAAAAATAACGAAATGATTGATCGATCGCTATTTAGTCCTGGTGTCAATGCATTTTTTAAATTTTACGAAATTAAAAATTTGCAAGAATTAATTTTAAAAAGTAATGAAGGCATTTTTAAACAACAAATGGATCAAGCTCAAAAAGAAATTTTAAAGAAATTGCATAATGAAATTTTTAATGCAATGGCATCATATCAGAAAAAAACGGACAAGAAGCAAAAAATCGATGAAAAGGTTTTATTTTAGACAAATAAAAATCAAAATTGATATTTTTGTATCATGAGTTTATTATTAGCATTAATTTATAAGGAATATCTATGTTAAAAAAAAACTTATTAGTCACAGGAGCTGCCGGTTTCATAGGAAGAACTTTAGTTAAGCAATTGGCAGAAGCGGGTTATTGTATTGATGCGCTAGATAGTTTTCGATTTTCAAATCGTAATCAAATATGTGCACATAAAAATATTCACTGGGTAGAAGGTGATACACGTAATTGGAGTTTAATTTCAAAACTAGCTGAGAGAAAACAAGCCATTATCCATCTTGCTGCTCCATCGTCCTTTCTGATGCATGAAGAAAATGATTTAGAAGCTTGTGAATTTACTTTGATGGGTTTTAAAACGATTATGGAAGCGGCTAAAAAAAATAATATTAAAAAAGTAGTATGGGCCAGTACTAGTGCAGTTTATGAAAGAAATCAAGTTCCTTATCACGAAGATATGCAATTGAATCCGCCTGATAGTAAAGCAGGGTGTAAATTATTTTGTGAGCAAGAAGCACGACGTTACAGTGAACGTTATGGTATTACGTGTATTGGGTTAAGACCTTTTTCAGTTTATGGTGTAGGAGAACATACTAAAGGAGGGTATGCTAATGTTGTTTCATTATTTGCTTGGGCCATTATGCATGGCGAGGAACCGGTAGTATGGGGTGATGGGAGTCAAACGCGGGATTTCATTTTTGTTGAAGATGCAGCTACTTTTTTTCTAAAAGCTTTAGAATCCAATATCCCTACTCAAGAGTTAAACGTGGGTTTTGGAAAAGAATATAGTTTTAATGAAGTCATTCAATACATCGCCACATCATTAAATAAAAAAATAACGCCGCGTTATGTTCCTATCCCGATTAAAATTTATGCCCATAGATTATGGGCCGATATGCATAAAACGGAATCAATTTTAAATTTTAAGCCGCGTATTGATTTAGTTCAAGGAATAGAAAAAATTATTGCAGCGACCAAGAATTTAAATAATAGTCAACTTCGTGAAAAACAACATTATTATTTAAGTTTAAAAGAAACAATTTAGAAGGGACTCTAAAATGACAGCAGAAACGACAAATGTTTTGCCTATAGGCAAGAAGATTCTATGGTTATTTCCATTATGCCTCATTTTTTATGAGTTACCCTTGTATTTTGCAACCAATATGTACTTACCGGCTTTGCCAGCCGTTAGCCAAACGTTTGAGATTAATTCCAGTTTAGCACAATTGACTATAGCGGTTTGGTTTTTGGGAGCCTCTTGTTTTCAAATATTTTTAGGTCCATTGGCAGATCGTTTGGGTCATCGTCAAGTGTTACTGAGTAGTGGATTATTTTTTGTAATCGCTAGTATCTTTTGTGCGACAACCCCCTATATAAGTATTTTTATTGCGGCACGGTTTATTCAAGGTTGCGTAGTAAGCAGTATTTTAGTAACAGGATATGCAGTTATAAACGAGTTACTTGATACTGAACAAGCTATTAAAACTTTATCTTGGATGGGTGGGATTACGGTATTAGCACCCGCTATAGGTCCTTTTTTTGGAAGCTATTTTATCAGTCAATTTACTTGGCGAAATATTTTTCTTCTATTAGCCATTATAGCCGCTTTAGCACTCTATTTGCTTTATTTGTACATGCCTGATTCTCGAGCAAAAAAAATAAATTTATCCTATAAAGACATAGTAAAAAATTACAAAATCGTTAGTTTTAATAAATCTTTTCTTTATTTTACTTTGCCATTTTGCTTTTTATTTGCTGCCATGATGTGTTGGGATACCTTCAGTCCCTTTTATATTATTGAGTATTTACGACTCAGTATATTTTATTTTGGAATAGTACAGCTTATTGTTTACGGAGGATTTATTATCGGCACTCATTTAATTCGCATGTTGGTTGAAAAAGTAAATTTAATAATACGTTATGGATTAATCAGTGCATTACTATTTTTTGTTTGTGTAATTCTTACACTCATTTTCATTCCTAATAGAGGAAATATAGTTATATTTTTCCTTACTTTTTTTACATTGAGCACTGGACTGGTTTTCTATGCTTTACACAGAAAAGCAATTGAATCAGTAGAAGCTCCTATGGGAATAAAAATGGCTGTATTTTCAACCGCAATGAACTTATTTGGTTTTTTAGGTAGTGTGATCGCCACTAGAGTGCATATTTAAAAATTAGGATAAACTAAACAATGTCGGATAAATTTGATAGATGGGATCCAGAAGTATACGAAAAAAATAGTGAGTTTCAATATGAAAGTGCATTACTTTTCCTCGAACAACTTCCTATAAAATCAAACCAAAAGATTTTAGATATTGGTTGTGGTCCTGGAAAAATTACAGCGGCTTTAGCAAAACGTGTTTATAATGGAACACTTACAGGAATCGATTCTTCAGAAAAAATGATTCGGTATGCTAAACAGCGGTATAGCATTATCGAAAATTTAAATTTTTTTGAAATGGATGCCGAAGCATTACAATTTGATGATCTGGGATTAAAAAAAAATCGTTATGATTGGGTAATATCATTTTGGGCCTTATCTTGGGTCAAGCAGCATGAAAAAGTCATTTTTGGCATTACTCAATGTCTAGCAAAAAATGGGAATATTTTTCTACTTATTCCTTTTAATAATGTAACGTTAGAAAATACTTTTTTGGAGTTGCGAAAGAGAAAAATATGGAGAAAATATTTTATAAACTTTCAGGCACCTGAAAACAATTTTTGTCCAAAGTTGTATAAAACTTTAATTGAAAAATATGGGTTTATTAAGACAAGTTATATATCGAAAAAAATTACCAAAGAATTTTCTGACCGAGAATCTTTAATAAAGTTTACTCGCTCATGGCTTCCTTATTTAGATCCTATTCCAGAGTTTGCTCAAGATTCTTTTCTTGATGCATTTATTACTTGTTATTTAACCAGATCTGATAAAAATATAATGGGATTTGATGTCTTTACGATTAGCGCTAGTCATGAATCTTTTGGTTTAGAAAAAAACTTAAAGGATATTTATTTACAGAAATAAAAAGATAAATGGATGGGTAGTAAATTTTCCCTTAATTTTGGTAAGATAGGGGTAGAATGATTCCACCCCCATCTAATTTTAACTGCCGGCAGGGTAAAATAGGAGCGAATTGTAAAAATTATTGTCATTAATAATTGATTCACTCTGTCTCCAAGTGGTTTCTGAACTTGCCATCCAGCAAGAATCTTTTCCTTGAACCCATTGTGTTTCTTGGTTTTTTTGCCAGTAAGGTGCGGTATTCTGATACCACAACATTTCAATTTTATCCATCATAATTATTTCCTTATACAAATAAAGACGATACTATATTAGTATTTTAATTATTATTAATCAATAAACTTTTTCCCATTATTTTGAGTTATGTGAATAATGATGAGTTATATTTTTTTACATAGATTATCTAGTTTTTTTTATAGTTAATAGAGCTATTTGAATAAAAAAAATTTAATTTAAATTAATAAAACAAAGGATGTTTCCTGTGACATTTTCCTACGCACTATTGCTCGGCGCTTTTTTTTTAGCACTCTTGCAATGCGGTGTCCCTTTAGCGAGTCTCTATTCCCAACGTTTGAAATGGCTTAAATGGGTTAAGCCGCTTACTTGGTCACAATTTATATTGGTTTCATTGGCTATTCTATGTTTAGCGTATGCGTTTTTAGTGAATGATTTTTCTTTTTCCTATGTTGCGCAGAATTCAAATTCACATTTGCAGTGGTTTTACCGTGTGTGTGCAGTTTGGGGCGGCCATGAAGGATCGATATTGTTATGGGTGTTTATTTTAAATCTATGGACAATCGCTGTTCTTATTTTAGAACAATCCCTGGAGTTAGGTTTATTAGCACGAATCGTATCGGTGCTGGGGTTTATTAGTGCAGGTTTTCTATTATTTCTGCTAATACTTTCAAATCCATTTAGTTTAGCTGCAGAAAGTGTGTTGGATGGGCGTGATCTGAATCCTTTGCTACAAGATCCAGGTTTAATTATTCATCCACCTTTACTTTATATGGGTTATGTTGGTTTTTCAGTCAGTTTTGCTTTTGCACTAGCCGCCTTATTAAGCGGCCGTTTTGATAAAGCATGGGCAAAACGCATGCGACCTTGGACTTTAGCGGCTTGGTGTTTTTTGACCTGGGGAATTGTATCGGGTAGTTGGTGGGCGTACCGCGTATTAGGGTGGGGAGGTTGGTGGTTTTGGGATCCGGTAGAAAACGTTTCGCTATTACCTTGGCTTGCCGGCACGGCATTAATTCACTCCTTATTAGTGGTCGAAAAACAAGAAATATTAAAAACTTGGGTGATATTGTTGGCCATATTAAGTTTTGCTTTGAGTTTAATTGGTACGTTTATCGTACGTTCCGGAATTTTAATTTCGGTGCATGCCTTTGCCGTTGATCCTTGGCGAGGTGTGTTCATGTTGGGTTTATTAGTGCTATTGATAGGCTCGGCATTGTCCATTTATGCCTACAAGATCCACACTTTTAAACAACCCCTTGCACAGATTCACTTACTTTCGCGCTCCATGCTGTTAATTGTGAATAATGTTTTACTCAGTGTGGTGATCTTTACTGTGTTACTTGGCACATTGTATCCCTTAATCATTGAAGTATTAGGTTTGGGTAAGCTTTCCGTTGGTGCACCATATTTCAATCTGGTGTTTGCGCCGTTTGCCATTTTATTATTATTTTTTATGGGTTTATCCTATTTAATTCCGTGGAAACAAAACGTAGGCGGCAATGTCTTAAAAAAAATAGTTAGTATATTGTTAAGTTCCTTCAGTTTAAGCTTTATATTGATTATTCTGTTCAGCAAAAAAATGCAATGGCAAGTGTTGATAGGTTTAGGTTTGGCATTATGGATCCTATTAAATACCTTGCAGTTGCTCAGAACATCATTTAAAAAAAAATTAAGTTTAAAAAATATTTTTAAAACACAAGGCGCCATGTTAGTCGCACATGCAGGTGTTGCTATTCTAGCGATAGGCATTATTTTAAGTAGCTACTACAGTTTGGAACGTAATGTGCGGATGCGTGTCGGTGATAATTTGTCCTTAGGCGGTTATTACTTCAGGTTACAACAGGTGTATGCTTTGCAAGGACCTAACTATACTGGCGCAGAGGCCAATATCCAAGTGAATCATCAAAGCAATCAATTTCTACACCCACAATTACGTTATTATCCCATAACCGATGTCATGGTCAGCAAACCCGCTATCGCAGTAAGTGTTTGGCGAGATTTATATGTGTCTTTAGCTGAACCCGTAGGCAAACACACCTGGACCTTGCGATTTTATTACAAACCTTTTGTGCGTTGGATTTGGATAGGTGGTCTCTGCATGATGCTCGGCGGTCTATGGGCCATTCTTTCCCGACGTTACGCAAAGTGAAGCATTGATCCCGATGCGTTATCCTATTCCATTGCTGGTTTTGCTTATCATGGTGTTTTTCTTATGGCGAGGCTTAGAAAAAGATCCCAATCTATTACCATCACCCTTGATCAACAAAGCCATTCCAGAATTTTCAGCGCGTGATTTATTAAAAGATCATGCAATACTTAGGAAAAAAATATTTTTACACCATTGGACACTATTAATTGTATGGTCAAGCTGGTGTTTAAGCTGTACCGAAGAACAATCTTTTTTGTTAAAGTTGCAGAAAAGCCATTTCATCCCAATTTATGGTTTAAATTATCGCGATAAATTAAACCCAGCAAAATTATGGTTAAAAAAACAAGGGAATCCGTTCCAAAAAGTTATCTTTGATCCACAAGGTTTGTTTACTATTGATTTGGGAGTTTACGGTGTGCCAGAAAGTTATTTAATTGATCCACAAGGCATTATTCGTTATAAGCAGGTCGGCCCATTAACAGCATCGATTTGGTTAGAGAACATGACAACCCTCATCAAAAAACAAGCCAATAAAAATCCTCATTAGATTAAGCCCTACTATGTTGCAACAGGTAAAAAAATTTTTAAAAAAATTCAGTTTAAGCAAGTTATTTTGCCTGGTCATTTTTTTTTCTCCATTGGCGATTGCTGCATCATCTGACCTGTATGCGTTTGCTTCTGCACAGAAAAAAGCCCAATTTGCAGAAATCATTCATGAAATGCGCTGTCTAGTTTGTCAAAATCAAAATTTAGCCGATTCAAATGCACCACTTGCTCAAGATTTGCGTTTAGTTATTTATCGACGTATAAAAAATGGCGAATCGCCCGCGCAAATAAAAAAATATTTAATTAGTCGTTATGGTGATTTTATTGCATTTAGACCGGTTTTTTCACATTTAACCTATTGCTTATGGTTAAGCCCATTTATTTTATTTTTATTTATTATGTCTATTCTTTTATACAAATTAAGAAAATTTGTTCCACAAATTACTAATGCCTAAATTGATTTTACTGTACTTTTGGACAGCTACCTTTTTATTTAAAATTTCTGCATAATTATTTTTAATAACAAATTTTTATTTTAAAATTATTAGGTCGTTAATAAGGGATAAACATGGAATCTGAACAAAAACACAAACCATAGCCACCGTTACTATTAGCAAACGCGCCTTGTTAGTCGAAGACTATGTCCCTTGTCAGAAAATAATGACTCATTATTTACAGCAACTGGGTTATGAAGTAGAACTGGTCGCAGATAGTATTGCTGCGATACAACGTGTGCATAACAAGGTCTACGATTTAATTGTCGAAGATTTAGATTTAAGTGGTGCATCCGGTAAGGAAGTGATACAAAATGTTCATAGCAGCACACTGAATGTCGGTACGCCCTTATTGGTGTGGAGTGCATATGTAAAGAAATGACGAAGAAAAATACCTGGCTTGGGGAGCTGATGGGGTATTAATCAAGGTTTGCCAAGTTAAAGAATTAAAAAAAGCCATAGAAAGATGTTTTTTAAAAACCCGATATCATAGAAAATTTTATTATCAATTACAAAATTTTAAAAAGAAATGGGAACATTTTTTAAATGAAGCTGAAACATTAAAAGATAGTGAATATATTAATAAATTTAAATTTTACATTATATGAAGCGCTACAAACCATAGAAGAACATCAACATTGGCTGAATCTGAGCAGAAACGAAAAGTAAATAAAGATTTATAAAATTAATTTATTCATGATTTCAGATAAATTTTTAGATTGGTTGTGCTTAGGGCTAAGTTTCCCAAGATAACAAATACTTAAAAAAAAGAACCTATATTTTTTTGTCATCACCTCTAATGTTTTTGTCCAAAAAGCCAAAGACAGATTTAAAACAAGATAAATGAAGCTTATTTTTTAAAAAATTTTTAACAATGAATAAGGTTTTATTCCGTTGACCTTCTTGAAAACCAATCTCAAAGCCTCTTTTGTAACCTTCTAAGTAAGCTAACTGTTCAAAACGATTGTTATTGTGCATAATTTTTCTTCTATTTTTTTCTAAATTTAATCCTTGTTCGGACGATCAAAGGTAAGGGAGCACAGTGTTGTAATAAATTTCTGGTAATTAATAAAATTGGTTCTTCACACCTTTTTTCAATCCAATATGCAGAATGAATCATGCGGAGTGGATACTGATAGTTTATACATTATTATTTTTTCTTTATTTGTCTATTAGTAGCGAGAATTTTAACCAATGACTGTCTGAAAAGATATCTAATTATCTTTAGATAGTTTTTTTAAATTTCGAACAAACTTTATAATAAAAAAAATAGATAATAAAAAATATTTAAGATTATATTGTAATTTTCGGTATATAATATTTTGCAAGGATAAATATTTTAAATATTGTTATGCTTAAAAATAATTTAAAAAAATTCTATGATTTTAAATAAACTACAAGAACAAGAAAAACAATATAAACACGAATTATCTAAAAATTTTTTAGAATATTTGGATAATTTGCCGCTGAATAAACGCATCGAACAAATGCACTCACTCTTATATGAAACAGAGCATAGAAATTTACCGACACTGAATCGGCGTTTAACCTTTCAAGAAAGAAAATGCTTACATTTAGCCAGTCAAGGCAAAGAAATCAAAGAGACGCCTAGTATTCTAGGTTTATCCAACGTACGATTAAGTATCATAGAGCAAATATTATTAAAAAACTGGATGTTCCTAATTTGATGGCTGCTTGGTGCAGGAAATCAATATTGTAATACTAATAAGGATGAATTTTATGAAACTATCCTGAATATTATGGGTTGTAATGTCTATTGGAAAAATAAAGATGGCCAATATCTATGGTGTAATAAAAAAATGGTAGAAATTTGTCGACTTAAGAACATAAGTAACATTACAGGGAAAAGTGATTACGATTTGTGTCCTCCTGAATTAGCAAATCCAGTAGTAAATTTGGATAGAGCGATATTAAAAACAGGCGGAAGGACGCCAAGTTGAAGAAGTTGGTTTAGATTCTGAATATAGAAAAGCAATTTACCTACCAATAAAGGTACCGACTAGAGATGTATTTGGTAACTTAAATGGATTAATAGGTATATCCATTGATATGACGGACCGTAAAACGAGTTTAAATAACCTTAAATGAATATGTGAAGCTTAATGATGGACGTGTGATTTCAATGATTTCTAGTAAAATGCCTATAATAAATAAATCAGGTAAAATAATAGATACTATTGGTACTTTTATTGATATCGCGGATATTAATAATATTCTGACTTATTAATAAAAGTATAGATATCCACAATTGGTGTTTTTGCTAATTAAAATAAAATTTTTTTGAAACTAATCATACAAGTTTAAGTCTCAGAAATCATTTAATAATACTAACTAAGGATGTTAAGCATTATGGAAGAGCAAGCAAGGATAAAAGGTTTAGATACTTTTTTATGTAATTATCCTTATAAAAAGGAGGGCCTATCGATTGTTAATGTAATTAGTATGGATCAACAGTCACAAACAGGTATTAGATTTGAGGCATTTATCAGGAGAATTAATTTGATTAACAAAAAACATAAAATAAAAAAAATTGTTTTAATTCTTACTGATTTTCTTTATCGTCATTATTTAGCTTTAGATGTGGATTTAAATTTATCTGAAATAAATATCTTAGCGAATAAAAAAGGAAAATCCTGGATGGAAAAAAATGGTGAAACGTTAATTTTTTTGTTAGATAAAAGTATAAAGTTTAAAATTTTGCGTTGGGAAGCTTTGTTTGTTCGAGATGACTTTAGTCACTCTTTAGCAGTAGTTAAAAACTTATATTATCAGAACAATGAATTTAAATTAATTGTTGATGAGCTTTCTCAAAAATATGCTGAAAAATTTATATGCCGCACAGTAGGTTTTAAGAATCCTGTAGAAATTACTTCTTGTTTCAATGCAGCTAAAAATTATTTATTAGAAGAATCTGCCATTTGGGGTTCCTTAATTAATTTGGATTTCGATTTCGTTACATATCCAGGACGTAAAAATGAAGCCATTGGATATACTTATAACATATTTGAATCTGAGATAGGTTCATTAAAATGGTTTAGATATTCTTTCGAAAAGAAAATGATTTCTGTTAGTGAGAATCAAACTAAAAAAAGTAAAAATATTATTAATTTATCTGATGCAAGTTTTTTTATTTCAAAAACACAAACTAATATTGGAAATTCTAAAGAAGAAAAATACTATCAAGAGAGGAAATGTTCCGTATGAATAATATTTATGATGTATTACACTCACTAGGCCCACTGGAAGTTAATATAACAGAAAATTTAATTAATTTAATTCCTGGAAATGTATTTGTAGTAGATACCAATGGTTACTTACTTTGGGGAAATCAAAGAATATTAGATATATTGCATTTAACAAATCTTGATGAATATGTCGGTAAACATATTAGTTACTGGGATAAGTATAGTTGGGAATGTTGTAAGGAAATTATTAAATCAGGTAAAGAAATTGTTGGAGAAGAATTCTATCAAGGCCATTATTATTTAACTAATAGAAAACCATTGTTTTCAGTTAAAAAAGAACTAGTCGCAATTCTTGGTACCGCTTTAGATGTTACCGAACAAAAGCAAGCTGAAATAGCCAAACAAGAATTCCTGATGAATATGGCTCATGATCTGCGTACACCTTTAGCAGGGATTATCGGTCTTTCTAGTATACAATCCAGAGAAATTACAGATAATCAGAACAAAAATCAATGGATGTGGGTGCATGATGCCGGAGAACAGCTTTTAGAACTACTTAACTCAGTAATCGAACTCACTGCTGCGGAACATATCATCGATCGAGTTAAACAAGAAAGGATTGATTTAACCAAATTAGCTGAAGAACTATATAATTTAATGCAACCGATAGTACAAAGCAAAAACTTAACTTTCCAATTAAAAATTGATCCACAGCTGCCCATCATTATCAGCGATAGAATTAAATTAAAAAGAATCTTGCTTAATATTTTATCTAATGCACTTAAATTTACTAAACAAGGTAAAATTAGTTTAAAAATAAATTTATTATCTATTGCAAATAAACAGGCAAAAATTAAAATAATTATTACTGATACTGGAATTGGTATTCCTAAAGATAAACAAGATAAAATATTTGATCGTTTTTATCGTGTGCATCCTTCTTATCGAACTGAATATAGTGGCTATGGCATAGGTTTATACCTCGTTAAAGAAACTACCAAAGCATTAGCTGGGAAGATAAGCGTTTTCAGCGAGGAAGAAAAGGGCAGTCGCTTTACTTTAGAGTTTAATTTTGCATTAGCAGACCCTGATTCGAAACTTATTGTTCCGAATTCTTCGGAATTGATAGTTGAATCTGAAGTGTTAACCGATCAACATAGAGGCACAGTATTAGTGGCTGAAGATAATAGCTTGGTTCTGTATGCGGTGAATAAAATGTTGCTGAGTTTAGGTTATCGAGCGATAACCGTTTCCTCTGGAGAAGCAGCATTGCATGCTTTACAAACTAAGACCTGCGATTGGGCTTTATTAGATATCGGTCTCCCGGATTTAGATGGAATGGAAGTCACGAGACATTGCCGAGAATGGGAGAAGGTTAATAACAAGCCGCATCTTCCTATTTTTGCTTTAACCGCACATGCTGAAAAAAAGATTAAGGATCAATGTAAGAAAGTCGGGTTTGATGAGGTATTGGAAAAACCTTTTACCGAAAAAGATCTTAAACGTATCGAAAAATTTTTAAAAAAGATTAAACTTTAACATTTGCTAATACTATTTTAAAATAGTTCATAGAGTAAATTATGGTAAAGAATAGACTAAGGACAGGGTCTGTCTTCAACAAATTGCATAATCAAGAACTTGTTTTTAAAAAAGGAACTATCCAAAACCTTTCTTGAATATCTAGATAGTTTACCAAGCCATAAGCATATTGCAATAAAGGCATCCTATTTCAAAAATGAATTTTATTGTGTTATGGGATTGTCAATTGAGGTCACGAATATAAAAAAAACAATATTATCTTTTGAACTTTAAGTTTCATAAATCTCTTACAAGATTAACTAATATTTCTGAAATTAAAATTCATATTAAGTCGACTAGGACTAAAAGCAATATAACTTTCAGAAAGAACTTTTATGATTTTTTTATTAAAATTGTAAATATTTCATTAGCGATATTTCCTAAATAGCCATATATAAATCATCGTATAAGATTTATATTTATTCCAGTAAAAAATCTAATGATTGTATAAAATTTAAAAATAATACAAAATTAACTATTCTAGTTTGAAAAACAATAATAATAAAACAATTAGAGTGATATAAAAATGACAATAGATTGGGTTTCTCAAGGTAAATTTTTTATTAATCAACTTTTCTATAATTATGGAATTGTAGTTGTTAAAACACATATTTCAAAGGGAAGTTTGATTACTAATGAAATAATAAGCCATAACGATCGCTTTTTAATTTTACCAATTGAAAAATTGGATAAAAATTTAAAGTATGTTAATAAACAAAGTAAATTTTTTAGAAATCTAGTTCCAAATAGTTTAAATAATCAATCCGATGTTGATATCTCTTCTGATCTTGTTTTATATAATAGTCAACGTCGAACCGAAATTTTTTTGCCCTTTTCATTTAAAAAAGAAAAAATTAGTATTTATATTTATGCATGGGTTTCTAAATCTATCAAAGATAAATCCATTTCATTTGATACAGTGGATAATTTTATCACTGCTGGTTGCATTTTTGGATCTCGTCTAAAAGCAATGGATGAAATCAGTAAAAATTTATTTACATTTATTCGTATGGATATGGATTTTTTTTCTGATAAAAAAATTAATAGTATAAGTTTAGAATCCCTTACTCTATCGACTTATGAACTTTTCTTATTTAATGAACTGGAGAGAGAAGCTAAGTTGATTTATTCATTATCTTCAAAAGCTTTTAAAAAAAATCTTATATATCATTTTCCATATTATGATTATATCATTTTTGCTTCCATATTATTGGTTCGCGATATTCTAAGCTATGAAGCTTTTGATTCTTTTTACCAAATTATTTTAAAGTCTAGTGATTTTTACATAGCAAGAATAACTAATATTTTTCAAGTTTATGATATTAATGTTAAAATTGAATCACCTTATCAAAATATTTTTGGGAGTTTAGATTTTCGATCGAATTATACGACTGATGATATATTGAAACAGTTGGATATTGTTTTGGATGAAATTAACAAATCTTCAGGAGATCCTATTGAAGAAGAAAGAAAACTAATTCAAAATTGCTGGAATAAACTAAGTCTAAATTCATTAGATTTAAATCATCAACAAATATGGAATTTTTTTTCAAATTCATATAACCTTCCTCCTAATTCTTTCAAACAATTGCTTGAATGTGCTAATACCATGATGATAGCGCGTGCATCTTGGGAAAAAGAACAATACACCACTTGTTCATTACTTCCTCATTCAGAAAAACAAATTCAAATAGGATATTCTAAGTTGTTAAAATCTTATCCCTCCAAAACTTTCTTAGATGTGATCAATTTGACTATATTTGATCCTGCTGTTGCTTATTCGAATGAAGAAAATATTGGTTTGTTTTCTTGTGATGTTGAAATTAAAAATATTGGAGACATGATTCATTCTTCACGAAGAAATCAATTTTTTAACGCTCACAAAAATTTGAATACTTCACAATCTGACGATCTAAAAACTGAAACAAAACTAAATTTGTAACCCAAAATAAAATGTATGACAAAAATAATAATTGAACAGCGCATTAAAGAAATAATCCAATATTATGAAAGCATAATCACTAAGATGCCAGGTCATGTTTATTGGTTAGATAGGCACGGGTTGGCGCTTGGTTGCAATCAAAATGTATTAAATATGTTTGGGTTTAAATCAGTCAATGAGTTTAAAGGACTATCCTTTGAAAAAATGGGAGAAATTTGCAATTGGAGTCTTGAAACCATTCAATCATTTAAGAAAGATAGTTTAGAGGTTTTACGTACAGGACAACCAAAGCTTAATATTGAAGAGCCACCTATACCAAATCGAGATGGTCAACTAATCTATTTTTTAACAAATAGAGTACCTATCATAGATAACACCAGAAATGTAGTTAGTATGATTGGAATATCTATCGATATTACAGAACGAAAAAGATTGGAAGAAAATCTTAAACTTATCAAGGAAAAAGCTGAAGCGGCCAACAATGCAAAAACTGAATTTATCAGAAATATCAGCCATGATTTGCGAACTCCCTTATCCGGTATTATTGGCCTTTCGCATCTACAAGCTAAAGAAGGAATAAGTATTCAAGAGAAAGAGTATGGTCAATGGATTCATGGCGCTGCGCAACAGGTATTGGAACTGCTTAATTCGGTCGTAGAGTCAGCCGTTATTGAAGATCCATTAGAGCTGATAAAAAAGGATAGATTTGATTTAACTCAGTTAGCAGAAGAGTTGCGTACATTGATGCAAGCTTCAATATCAAGTAAAAAATTAACGTTTGAATTAAAATTGGATGCTATACCGCTCATTATCAGTGATCGTATTAAAATAAAACGACTTTTACTCAATCTCCTTTCTAATGCGGTTAAATTTACTAAAAAAGGAACGATTAGTTTAGAAATTAATTTATTATCGCTAAAAGATAAGCAAGCTAAAATAAGCATACTGGTTTCTGATAGTGGTATTGGCATTAGCAAAGATAAACTGGAAAAGATATTTGATCGTTTTTATCGTGTCCATCCCTCCTATCTGGCTGAATATAGTGGTTATGGTCTTGGCTTATATCTGGTTAAAAAATCCACTGAAGCATTAGGAGGCACCATCAATGTTTCTAGCATAGAAGGAGAGGGAAGTTGTTTTAGTTTGGAGTTTAACTTTGCTTTGGCCGAACCAGCCAACAGCTTATCCGCAAATAATTTAGAGGCAAGTTCTGATGAAGATTTACAATCCCTAGCGACTATTAAGCTAAATGGCTCAGTGTTAGTCGCCGAGGATAATACCTTAGTTGCCTATGTCGTTAAAAAATTATTAACTGGTTTTGGTTGTCAGGTGGAAATCGCATCGACGGGTGAAGCAGCATTACAAATTCTGAAAACACAAACCTTTAATTGTGGATTATTAGATATTGGTTTGCCTGGTTTAGATGGAATAGAGGTGACCAGGCGTTATCGTGAATGGGAGCTCCTTAATAATAAACCTTACCTGCCGATTTTTGCCTTGACGGCACACGCTGAAGAAAAAGTTAAGCAGGAATGTCAAGCTGCTGGCTGTGACCAGATGCTGCTTAAACCTTTCACCGAGAAAGATGTCAAAACTATCGAGAAATTTTTGCAATAAATTAACTTTTCTATTTAAAGGATTGTTATTTTCTCAATAAATTTTAATGTGCTTTAAAAAATATAATTTTTAAAAATCCCATTAAGAAGTTAATTTATTTGTTATAATATTTATTTAAATTAAGCATAAATATTTCATGCTTATAAATTGGAATTTTAATTTATTTATATTGTTCTGGAGTTTTCTTGACACATAAAGTTGCTATTGTAGGTGCGGGTATTATTGGTATGACGAATGCAATTGTTATTTTAGAAAATAATAAAAATAGGCAAGATAAATTTGATGTAACAATTTTTAGTAAAGAGGATCCATTGGTTACCAATTCCGATGCAGCGGTAGCCACTTGGTTTGCACCCAATGACGATAAACCTTTATTACAGCAATGTTGTTTACAAAGTTTGCCTAAATTTGCTGAATTAATGAAAAACAAAACACCAGGCGTGAATATAATTTCAGAAGTTCTTTATTTCACTTCTGAAACAGATTTTAAAAACAGTGTTTGGGCAAAGGAGTCGGTAAGAAAAGCAATTGAACTGCATGAAAACACCGATGCTAAATTAAAGATAGATGGTTTCTCCTTTAGTGTACTGATTAAAATACCACTGATTAATCCAAATTTTTATCGACCGTATATGTTAGAAAAATTTAAAAATCTAGGAGGGAAACTCGAAGTTAAAAAGATTGATGCATTAAATGCGCTTACCGAATCCCATCCCATTGTAATCAATAGCTCAGGTTGGGAGGCAAAATTTTTAACTGATGATGATTTAGTTTATCCGATACGCGGTCAAACCGAAACATTTGCTTTAACGCCTGATTTGAAAAAAGATCATTCACTGAATGTTGAAAGATTGACTACGTATGTCGTTTTTCGTCCTATAGACAAAGAGAATGCAGTGCGTGGTTGGTACCACTTTTCAGATCGATGACTCGGATAGAGAAATTAGACCTAGCGATACTCAGAGTATTATTAATAATGTGGCCACATTTTTTCCGGCAGTAAAAAATGTGATGACTACGCCTAAGGTTGGTATTCGTTGTGGTCGATCTGAAGTGCGTTTCGAGGTAGAGCGAAATGATCAATCAATGATTGTGCATTGTTATGGGCATGGCGGTAGCGGGTATAGTGCTTCTTGGGGAAGTGCCAATAAGGTTTTAGAGTATTGTAATAACTTTGTATCTGAACTCAAAGCAATCCCTAGATCCCGCATTTAATTTTTTTTCGACTTATTATTTTGCTTTGAATAATCGGTATTCAGACTAAAGGGATTAAAATTGGTTTGGGTGTCATAGATATCTAAATTTTCAATAATTTTTAAGTGTTTTGCCAAACGAATTGAAAAGGGTAGTAGCAATAATTCAATAGATACCATGAATACCCATGAGGCTAACATATGATGGATGAAATGTTTAAAATTTGGAATCAAGCCGTAAAAAGCAATTGGGGCATAGATCAGTTCATTAATCGTATAAGCAGTTAAAGTAGAACCTATGAAACGTATGCCCATGTATTTACCTTTTAAACTAATTTTTAGTTTCGCCACGATATAAGAATTAATACTTTCAGTGACTAAATAACTTAAAATGGATGCTAAAAGGATCCGATTGCTGGTCATTAAAAAAGTGCTTAAAGCAACTTGAGATATCGAGCCAGATGCAAGTGCCGCAACTACCCATTGGTCAAATAGGATAAAGATTAAAAAAAATAATAAAGCAGTCCAGACGGCTATTTGGGCATGCTTATAGCCATACACTTCAGTAATAATATCAGAAATGAGATAGGTTAAAGGAAATACAAACGAACCTGCGCCAGTATTTAATCCAAATACATTGATTAAACGAGGATCAAACCAATTTGCGAGAAAAAAAGCTAAACTATATCCCGAAATAAATACCCATAAATAGGTTTGCTGAATTGGTTTTAGTTTTGAGTGATGGCGGGCGGCCGTTTCCAAAGTAATCCTTATTGCTTTTTAATTAATCTTACGCTTCCATGGATGCAATTTATTTAGCGCGGAAATTTATCGAATCCATTATTGTTAAGGATATAATTTACTTCAAATTTGAAAAAATTAAACTGTGTATTTTGGTCATATATGTCTATTTTTTCAAGTTTCTTAATTTTTTCTATGCAAAAAGTAAATACAGGCAAACAAATCAGGGTTAAGAGTGCGTTGATAAACAGAGATGCAAAGAACTGAATGTTAACTAAGCTACCATAATATGTACTCAGTTGTAAAATCAAGCTATTGATAATTGTGGCAAGCATGACACAGCCTAGCAATCTAAACTTTAGATGATTTCCGTTTAATTTAAGCTTTAATTTGGCGAAAAGAAATATATTTAAGAATGCAGCCATTAAATAACTCAACATAAATAAAACGCTAGTTTTCAAATAAGCGACTATAATCGAATTAAACAGCGTGTTATGCACTGCATAACTGGGACTGGGTAGATTGATAATGAATATTGCGTAGAACACAGAAAATATATTGAATAAAAATCCGCACCATACCGCGCGCCTGGAATTTTTATAGCCATAAACTTCGGTGATAAAGTTAGCTAATAGAAAACTTATCGGGCAAAGTAGTACTCCAGCATTAATTACTATATTTTGCAAAGAAATGCTACACATAATAAACCAGCTACAGAGTAAGCTAAACATGGCATAGCTTAGTGTTAAGAACCATAAAAATTTAGCATCTTTACTAAGGAAATGATTGTTATTCAAATTTTGGCGAATCAATTTCAACTTCCTCGAAAGAGATGATTAAGCCTTTAGCAATGGTTTTTCCGGCTGCTAAACCTAGTTTTTCATTAATATTGGAATGTGATTTGGTTAAATCACTGACATTAAACTCATTCCAAGGTTCTTTAAAGACATGTCGTTTAAAGGGAAGTGCAGAGGTTACGATAAGGTAATTATTTTTCATGCAAAGACTTAAGGGTCGCATTTTTTCTTTATGTATACCTAGATAGTGACAAAATAAGCTATCCAATTTTTTAACAAACAATTTTAATAACACCTCCGTATGTTGTTTAAGTTTTAGCATTAACTTGTACTATCACCCCTAGAATAGAATGCAATTTTGGATTCAAAATAAGAGGAGTAGTGCTATTATCGTAAGTTGTCAACAAAATTTTATCAAATTCAATATGAAGTTTTCTAATCAAAATTTCAAGATTATTTTCTATTTTAACAGCCACTAAACTATCTTTTTCAAGTGCTGCATTGGGATCAACGATAAAAATAGAACCTTTTTTAAAAATTGGCTTAATTTCTTGTTCGGATTGCAAAGCAATTAGATGTTGAGTTTGGGTACTTAACTTAATGCGTATTTGGCCAATTTTATCGAGCTTAAGCGCATTAAAAGAATAAAGTGGCAATTCGGTTTCTGTATTAAAAGAAACGGCTGGTTGATCTTGAATCGTCAGCTCTGATTCGTCATTAAGTCCCATCAGTAAATCATTTATTGTAATATTGAAACCATCTAATTTAAAAAATTCAACAATTTTATTTAAGGTATCAATTCTTGGATTATTGACTCGTTTAGTGGGTTCAAGATGGATTAATCTTAACAAAACAGAATGTGGCATATTTAAAGTTTTTGCCAGTCGATACAACGTGAATTTGGCCCCATCGCGAGTGGACTTCATTTGCATTAGAGTTCTTAAACTAAGATGTATTTTATTTATGTTCATTGTTGCATTGTACTTTTATCAAGATTTGAAAGTTTTTCATAGTTGATGCAATCTCTTAAAGCACAGACTATTCAATGAGTTAGCGTGCATTTATATTCTGCATTACAAGCTACAGTAATTTTGCAACGAATACAATTATTTTGTAAGTTATTAAAAAAAATTAAATTAAAATAAAAAGATTTTAATTTTTAAATAACATGGAATCATTTATAAATAGGTGTATAACTTATCAAAACTTAGTTATTAATAATGCCCTTAAAAAGAAGAATTGGAACATGTGGGTTGAACCGTACCATGCATTTCTACAGGCTCATTCAAAGTTAAAAATTGATTATTAACTTGTGTTAAGGATTCGAGCAATAACTGATAAAAATTCTTAACTGTTGAACTTCGCAAATATTTAGTAGAAGAATTTTTTTGCTGGATTAAGGGATATATTTCTAAAAAAAGACTTAGCATCGTAAAATTATTTTGCTCAATATTTACTTCAGATATTGAAGTGTTAAATGGCTTTGCATTAAAAATCTCACGAATTTTTTGAATACCATCTGGAGTTTTTTTGGAAAAAAAACTCCAACCTGATTTATTCCAGATCGGGTTCTCTACCCACTCTTTTAAATCAATTAATTGAGCTTTCAAAAAATTAAAAAAAATAAGTTCTTCTGTGTTATTATTTTCTGATGTTTCAATAGCTTTATTTAAAAGTAGTGCTTCTGTTTGATTTAGAATATTCTTGGTTCTTTTCCATTCTTTTTTCTGAGTAGCATTTATTTTTTGTTTTTCTATATTTTTAGTTAATAGTTCTATATCAACTGAATTGAATCGTAAATTTCTTTCATTATGTGGCAACTTGCTTAGCCATGCTGTGGTTTTTATATTGCGGATTTTATTTATTTCTTTTTCAATTTCGTTTCTATATTGTTTTTCAAGTTCTTGTTCAATCTTTTGTTTCTTAATATTTAAATTATATTCATTTACTTTCTCTTCAAGAATTTTTATTTTCTTACGAGATTTTATTTTTTCCTTGTTACTATCAAAATCCGATTTAGCAACATCCTCTTTATCAATCTCTTTTTTTAATTCAGTTATTTGTTTTTGCAACTCATCAATATTATGAATGGTATTATTAGTAATTTTTTGCAATCTTTCTAGATAAATTAATGGTTCTAATAAGTTATTATCTTCAATAATACTAAATATATTCTGATCATTTTTTGTAGTTTGTATTTTTTCTTCCAGTTCACTAATCTGACTGTTAAGTCTAATTTTCTCATCCAGTATTTCTAAGTTTTGTATTTCAATCTGTAATTTTGTTTTTTCTTCTTGTTTATCTTCAGCCAATTTTTTTAGGTGTTCAATTAATTCTGAGGAGTTTTGTTGCAAAAAAACGACTAATTCTTCTTGAAGGGTAGTGTTTTCATCGTTAGTTTTTGATTGTTTTGCTTCTAGAGCGTTTTTGTCTATATTTAAATTTAGGGTCAATTGTATTTTTTCTAAAAAATCCTTAATAATATTATTATTTTTGGTAGGAACAAGTTGAATTAAATCTTTAAAAAATTCCGTTATAGCATTTAAATTCTGTGCATTCTGTGCTAGATCCTTTTTAATTTTGCTTTCAGTACGTAATTCTTCTTGTCTAGTATTTGGATGTTCGATTTGTGTTTTAAGGATTTTAATTGGGTCGCATTCTTCTAGCTCCGATATCAAAGAAAGTCTAGTATTTTCTAACTTCAATTGCTCTAGAAGTTTTTCTATAATGTCTTCTATAATGCTGTCTATGCCTATCTGTTTCAGAGTGTACCAATCAACTTCCAAATGTAAAAGTTTTCTTTTTTTTATATTTAAATTAGCTTCAAGTTGATCGATGGGAAATGTCAACTCTTCTTCGATTTTCGCTGCCTTTTCATTTATTTCGTCTAATTTCTTTGCATATGTTTCCAGCTCCGCTGCATGCATAGCAATTTCATGCACAAAGTCTCTATCATGCTCGCGCCTAAATTTCTCGAGATCATTAGTTAGTTCTAACAGACGCGTTAGTTCAAAATCAGGAAGTAATGATTTTTGCAATTGTTTTTTTTCTTTGTTTAAATCAAATAGTTTAATTTGCAATTGCTTTGGGTCTTCAGTTAAGCTTGATTGATTAACTGTTTTTTCTAATGATAATAATTTAGCATAGGTATCATGGTAGTTATCGATTATAAAACGGCAATTTTTGAGTATTTTTTCAATAAAAAATTGAATGGATAAAGAATCATTTTTTTCTCTTTTGACAAAATCATCTAATGCTAATAGGAGCTTAATGCTATTCTCTTTACTTGCTTCTGTCTGCAATTGTTTATCAAATGATGAAATTAAATTTGCTAAGGAAACCGAACGTTCTATTTCAGACAAAAAACTTAGTAACTCATGTGTTTTAATAAGCCAAGCTTGAAGAGCTTCTGGATGCGTAATTTCAGTTTGTTGAGAAGACTCTGGAACGGGCTTAGTATCATGCAAGAAGTTTGAAGAAGATGTAGTGCTTTGTGTGCTTGAAGTAGCAGTTGATTTCAATGTGGCCCCCTAGTTCATTTATCCGGTTTTTATCTAAAAGGTCTTTTACTGAATCTTTTCTATATTATCACCTTTTTTTTTATGTAACGGAAGATCTTTTTTTGGACTAAAAGATTACATTTATGTAAGTTTTCTTGAGCTTTTAACACCAAAAAATGATTAAATTTTATCAAAAAAAATTTTTTATCTATTTAATTAAAAAATATAGCTTAGACAAAAATAAAGAAATAATAAGGAACAACTACTATAAAAAGAATAAAATTGTGTTGGATTATCCTCGCTATGTTCTCGTTTGATGAGAAACAATACATGGAAGCAGGAAGAGAGCAAACTTTTCGACTACTCCGACATCACATTTAAAATAGCAACATTATTTAAAACTGATAAGCAATGCCAAATAAAAATTGGTAATTTCTATTTTCAATTCCTGCGCAATTAGAACAATTCAGGGATATGCCATTTACGTTAGTTCTGCCTTTCCCCTGGGTATATTTATTCCATATCCCTTCACTAAAAAATTTCATCTGTGGTGTTATATTGTAAACAATATTTACTTTTGCTGAATAATATTCAGAATTGCGTGTTTTTTCTATAAAGTTTAATTGACGTAGATAATGTTCATCATTATCCATAGCTAAAACCCATGGACTATATTTTAATAAGGCATTAAATTCCCAATTTTTATATTTATATTGAATTTTACTACCAATATAAGGAACACTTAGTTTTTGTTGATACGCTATACCAGGTATCGGCGGAAACTCACCTTTTTCCTGGTCATTATTATAATCATAATATCCACCAATTGCTGTCCAATCAAATTGAGTTTGTTGATATCCTATAACGCCAGCTAGCTTAAAATTATTTTTTTTCATCAAGCAAATATTAGAATTAATATTAAACTCATTAGCATAATTTAGACGAGTGTTTGGGCTATAGCTAAGATCCGACCAATGTGTTTGATTCGGAATCATCCAGTCAAAATCATGCATAGTTGAACGGCTCGGTCTCAAGGTTATCCACCCATTTGCTTCTAATGTTAACCATGGGGTAGTATTCCAAGAAATATCGCCTCTAATTATGGGTGTGCTTTTAATTTCCCAATCAAGTTCACTAAGTTTGCTATTATTTTCTCCATAAACATATTCCTTAGCTTGGCCTGTCAACCAACCAGACGATAGATTTATTGATAAATTACCAGAAGATAAATTTTTATCTTGATTAGGTTGTGATGCATTAATAGTAGAAGACAAGAATGTAACAATTATTATTAAAGGTAATATTACAGGTTTCATATAATTTATTATTTTTATATTTATTGAATCGGCGGTAACTGATAAATATTTTTTAATCTCGGTTGTGTTGTTGAGTCAATATCTGAGGCGTCATTATTGGCAAAAATATTATCGAAATTAGGGGAATTTCCAAGGTGAACACGAAAAATAAGATATTCTCTGCCTTGGCCAAATTCTCCTAACTCGGCATTTACACAAAATGATTTACAGGCTCATAATTAAGTTATTTCTTTTACAGTTTGATCAAGTTCATTAATCTCAGGAGTTTTTTAAGCGTTGCTCTAGGTATAATGCTTAACTTATTCTAATTTTTAACGACCCAAACTTGGTCTCGATATCTGATTCTCATCATCAATGATGCGGCCATTAAAAACCTCAGGTTTTAAATGTTTCGCATTATCCGCTGAGGTCAATAAATCACCCTTGTAAACTTTTATGCTAGCCTTCATATCTTCACTTTCAATCATTTTTATAGTTATCTTTCCTTCATACACGCTTAACTCATTGTTATTGCCAAAGCTTGTTACTACCACATCACCCAGGTGAGCTACTACTTTACTTTCTGATAGCGTTTCTACTCTTAGATTTCCTTCATGACTTATCAATTTGCTAGCTTTTGCAGAATCAACTGCAATATTACCTTTATGTGTTTTTAAACAAGTATTTTCACCCAAATTTTTTGCAGTAATATCACCTTTATAATTAGTTACCTGAATATTATTTCCTAGAAAGTCTTGTTCAAAAGTTATAGAGCCTCTCCAATTAATCTCAACATCTTTATCCACTGCTCCTTGAACTATCAATTGACAGGGTGTTTTACTTTTCAAACTAATTTTTGCTCCAGATTTAATATCTCCTATTACAGTGAGCGATTCTGTCATAGTTACTGTTTCATTCTCATTAATTTCTTGTTTTTCAATCATAAAAATCATTTACCTACAAAAAAGTTGTTTAAATAAGATGACTATTTTATCATCACCTTACCCAAAATAACTTTAATTTTTAATTTTTCGCTGCAAATTGAGTCGATGCTCCATGAGAAAACTCCGCATCATTCGTCTCTGTCGCAGAAGTTTTTGATTTACCAAAAAAGCTTATTGAACTAAGCACTGAGCTTGCCCGTACCTTCCCTTGTGCAACTCGATGCTCTGCTTCCTGCAAAGCTATTTCTTTTGCTGCAAGACGCTGTGGATCTTCTTGCATACTGAGCATTAAACTATAAGAGATTAGAAATTTCTCTAACATCTGCAAAGCATGACTGATATAACGGGTTACCGGTATCCCTATATTTTCCAGCCAATTAGGAATCTGCGGTAAAATAAACAAACCCACTGCTAAATACCAGGTACTCGGATCATTAATCACTTCTAACAAGGCTAATGCTCCACGTAAACCCATTGCTTTCTCATAGCTCCAAGCAGGATGTTGATAAAATAAAAATTCAAACACAGAAGGAATACAGCTTGAAGCAGAAGGACCAAATTGTAATAAATTGGCAATAAAACGTATCACCAACTTACCTCGATATTTATCTGCCGGTAATGCTGATTGAACACCTGGATGTAATAGCGCCACTTCTAGACAAACTCCGCTGATTGATCCACTCGAAAATAAATTGCGTGCAGACAAGGATCTCAGCACTCGGTTAGACCAATGGCCAACATCTCGTTGCTGCCAATTGGGAGTCAAGCCTAAAACACGAAAAGCATCTCCTAAAGTGGTATGAACCAAGCACTGCTCACTTAAATAAATTAGGCCTATCTCTTGGGCTTGTTGTTGAAAGCGCTCTATCGGATCATTCTGTCTTTTATACTGTTCTAAAGGCTGTTCCAGCAATTTTTGAAAAACTGGAAGCGCCATCATCTTGCCTATCAAAACCTCGTTCATCATCTTTAAACTAATAATTTGCTGACATTGATCCGCTCCACGAGCCATTAACAAGTCTTCACCGAAAGCCTTCGGTTCAAAAATATCATATTTAGTAGAATTGGAAAAAGCATACGCAGAATCATAGCCTTTTTCTCCTTTAAACCAAGCTAAGACGATCTCATTATTAGCACAAAAGATCAAAGTCCCTATCGAAGTCTGGCTTTTAGCACATTGTTCATCGTTAAGAAATTGATTATGACAAACCACCATTTCTGCTTTAGGAAGAATAGGCTTAGCGCTGATTGCTGGTAAGGTTGCAGTTGCTAGAAGGGCAATTGTTGCTGCATCTCCTCTCGCAGGTCTAAACTGTCTTGCTCTCAAATGCTTTATAGAAAAGTATCCTATAGCAATTGCTATGGAAACACCTGTTCCCATTAATAACCCCCAGCTTTGAGTAGTTTTTATTATGCTTTGATCTGAGATATTTTCGCCAAGTATGGATTTATACACTCTTTCTTTCTTATTATTTTGTAATGTAGCTAAACTTGGTAGCGATCGGCTAGCTACATCCGTTAAAGTCACTGTTTCATTACCAAATTGCAGCGATAAGGTTAATAGCTTATGTGCATCAAGCCCTTGAGCGGAATAAAACTCTTTTATTAGCACCGTACGCGCTTGATTAATTCGTTTACTGGTAATAACAAGATCATCTGAATTTTCTATTCGCGCAAAATTCAATCCGCCTGGTGCTTGAGGAAGCATTACATGGGTATGTGCTTCAATATCTTGAGCAGAAAGGACAATAATTTTTTTAGCTTCGCCAAATATTAAAGGTTTTGGAGTTAAAATCCAGGCATAGCGATTACTCTTATTTTTTATTTCAAGAAACGATTGATGCGTTATGATGCTTAATTGATGAATCCAAGAAGTTTTAGCAGCATCTTTTAATATAATGCGAAGACTCGGTTTTTTACTTAATTTGCAGTTTTTATTAGTTTTTGGCGTTACCAAGAGATGCAAATTATTACCCTTCTTGCGTATCATTAAATGAGTAGTATAGTTATTATGTGCTTCCATCTCTTTTATTACGGCACGCAAATCCAAAGTTTCTATCTTCTTTGAGTTAGCTTGTGGTGGATACAATGTTATCTTAGGAATCTCTTTACTACCTCCCAGCACTATCTTGTAGATATTTTCGCCCCCATTACCCACTAGATGACTGGGATGCAAAGGATCATTTTGTAAAACATCATGGTGGAAAGGATAACCTATAACTATTGTTTGATTATGAGAATGAACAGTCATTGATCCATGCAGTTTTTCAGCTATCGTTGGATACTGCTGAGCAATTTCATAAGGTTTTTTTTCAGTTTTTTGCAGGGTATAAGTTTTTTGCCTACCGAGTTTAATTTCCGTTTGATCGGTAAAAATACACGATATCATCGTGCTGTTTGAACGGCCAAGCGTCACATTAAATCCATTTCCTGTTTCGGGCATTAAATTAAAAATAATTTTGTTATCAGGCAAGAATTGAATTTTACTAATCTCAGGCAACGTGTAATTAAATGAAATTTGGTGTTGCGTTATATCTTTTCCTAATGGTTCAAAATGTAATTCCGCATGACCATTCCCTTGCGTCACTAAATAGGAAAAATTTCCTTGGTTCGCTTGATTTTTGATAAATGTATAAGGAGATACTTTTATTTGCATTTGATAATGACATTGATTACTACCAATCACGATGACATCTTGCCCATAGGAATCATAATAACCACCTCGACCATCAACAAAAGTGGTATTGCAGCCTACATGAATATGATCCGGCTTTTCTTTTCGCGCCAATACTTGTTGTATATTAAAAACTCTGATGCTTTTATAGCCATAACCATTGTGCACAATATAAGGATCTAGCCCGCTCAAATTAATCTCTAGAGATCCGCGATTAGAGGCGAAATCTCCTAGATCTAAGGTATTGACCCCACCTTCTCCATCAATATAACCGCTAATCACATCTCCTTGTAAAATAAAGCTGTCATTTTGATTACCGCCTATTAAATGCTTATCTCCGTTATTAGCAATTATAGTATTTGCACTCGTTAAAAATCCTCTTACTCTATCTACCCCTTCTCCTACATTTATAAGTGTATAGTTAGCAGCTTTATGGTTTGAATCACTTATCCCGATTGCATTTTGACAGTAATAGCTGCGGTCCGATGAACCTCCGGTTCCAGGTGGAAAACAAAGTAAATCACCCGATTTAGGCACCTCAGGTTTCGCTCGACTCCAAGTTATCTTTTGGATTTTATCTAAAAAGACTTGATTGTCTAAATCAGTTATTGTTTGATCACATACTTCAGTTAAACGCCAATATGATCCATCTCTTGAGCCCCCACCATTTAAACCACCGCCATAGGAATCAGCTTGTTTATAACGAACCTTCCGACATACTTGTTTCTGAGTGGGAAATATATAATTTTTTATCGTAGGATGCTGTTTTAAATAATCCCATACTTTCTTTATTGCGATTTCATTAAATTGTTTTTCTTCGATAAGCTCTTCAAGATAGTCTTCTATACCCATTCCCAAAAATGCGCGCACACCTTCACGAAATTTTTCGCTACCTGTTAAGTGCAGCATTGCGTCAATCTGTTTAACACGCTGCACAGCTTGATAAATATCTGTGCCTAAAAAGACCACTGCACCAATCACTTCACCTATGGGACCGGTAATGGCAGAAACACCTTCAAAAATTTCAAAAACTTCTGCAACTTCGATACCAATCTCTGCAACATCAACTCCGATATAAATACTATCACCCACTACACGTACCAAAGTTGCTGAATCCTTTGGATTTAATTCTTTGACTGCTTGAACTAAATCGTACACCATAAAAGCAGACGTACCTCTTTTGAAGAAAGGAGAAGTCGCTTTAAATCCATTACCTAATAAGTTTTTCCCTTCAAATAAAAAGGCTTCTCCCCTTGCTTCCAATTCTTTAGAAAACTGACCTAAAAGAGAGCTTCCTCCTAGAAAACCAAGATTAATGGCTGTATCTTCATAATCTCCCTTTAAAAAAGAAATTAAAGCTTTTTTAGCAATAACACCTTTGGAAATTAAATTTGAAACTTGGCTCACTTTAGTAAAGTGTTCTTGCCACTTTCCTAATTGAAAAAGTTTTTTTACTTCGACTTGTTTTGTTCCTACTACAGGGTATTGACTAGCAAACTCAATTAATTGTACCCGTTGATCTTCTGGAGCTGATTTAAGTTTATCAATAAAACGTTCGCTGTTGATTTGACTTTCACCGGACTGTTCATTTTTACTGCTAAACTCTTCGATATCATCTTCATCAAATAAGCAAATTATTTCACGTTTTCTTCTAGGACTTTCTTCCAAACAATCCGTTAAAGACAATACTCGCTTTTCTGGTGGAAGCATTGCCTTTTCAAAAGAAAAGTCATCTCGGTTTCGATATTGTCTAATTATTTCTCGAGAGACAGCAGTTAAATCAACTTCTTTAAAATTTTTAAATCCCTGCGTAACTAAATGTTCAAAAGCTTGCGAAGATAATTTAGTGCCGGCTAAGGAAAAAGTTTCAACATTTTCCAGATCCCCAACTAAGCGTAAAGTCGAAAAATCTCTATGTTCTTCCTCAAAAAAATGAAATAACTGATCACAACGTAGCTGAAGATTGTCAATTTTTGCTCCTTTAACACTGATAGAGGTCGTATCTGCTGTTGAGAGATCACAATGACTTAGATTAGCCCCATCAAGAATAGCGTTAGCTAAATTAGCACTTTCAAAAGAAGCTCTTTGCAAATCCGCATTTTTAAATTTTAATTGATAGAGATAAGGAATTTCATCTTGCAAAAGATGATCAAATCTAGCAGACTGCAAATAAGCTCCACTAAAATCAATAAAATAAAACCTTTTTAGCGCTGTTCTTAAATGCTCATCCAGAAAGTCAATCTCGCTTAATCTTGTGCCACGCAAAAGAGAAAATACTTGATGCCCCTCAGCAAACCTATCCATAGACGGAAGGTTAAGAAATTGAATTAATGAAGTTGTAGAAAATTGTGAATCTTGAAAAAAAGGTCGTACATCTTCTTGCATATTAAACTTAAACTTAACTTTAAAAACTTTATCTGGATTGACTATAACATCGGTATTCGGGTCTTCTGGATCAATAAAATCAATCTGCCTGAAATCTATTGATGTCAAATAAGAATTACTAATCTCTCCAGTAACTTGGATATTTTTAAAGTGTATGCCATGTAGATTACTATTTTTAATCTCTCCGTTCAGTGTTAAAGATTCTCCACGAGCATTTTTTAAATTAACCTTATCAAGTTCACCATTAATTTTCATTTCTCCAACAAAGTTTCTTAAATCAGTTTCTTCAGCATTTCCATTCAGGTCAAATATCCCTTTTAAATTAGATGCTTCGATTTTTTTAATATCTCCAAGAATTATAACTTTTCCAGTTAATTCTTGAAAAAAACTAGTTTCAATTTTTCCTCTAATACAGATAATTAAATGAGAACGGCTGAAATCAGTGTCGCTTACATCTCCAAAAATATCTATATCTCCTTTAGATTCTTTAAAATTAACTCTAAACATATTGTTATAAAAAGTTAAATTTTCTAATGCAGCGCCTTTAAAATTTGCAATAAAAACCGTTGTATGAAATTCTGTATCTTTGAAATTGGTATTAGAAAAATCGAATCCGTCCAGATAACGATTTTCATAGTAAAATCCATTGCTTCTTGTATAAACTTTATCAAAGATCAAATTTTTAAAATCGCGAAATCCACTTCCTTTGACAAATTGAATAAACTCAAGAATAGAAGGAATAAAATGTTGTAATTCAATAAATCTTATTTGTTCAATATTAATAGATAATAATTCAGAGGTTCTTTCATGAAGATTAAAACGCGATATGAAATTTGTCCTAGCATCACTTGATAAAGTAGTAAATAATTTATTAAAATCCTTTATTAACCGATAATTTTCCCAAAAAAGTCGATTATTAGGCTCGAGATGTATATATAAATACAACTTGCTAAACATACTCGTATGTAGATTAAACTCTTTTGCAACTAGCCAATCTAAAGCATTCTTATGTTCTTCACGGGGTAGCTGCGCAAAAAAATCAATAAAATCATCTGAATTTTCTAATAAATTTTTCAGCATATTAGCTGACAATTTTTTCTTTAATAGCGACAAACAATTTGTTATTTTTGCTAAACAGTAAGGCAGTGTCATGCGATTACCTTCTTCATCGGTTATCCAAGACAGTGCTAAATTTCCATTAAATATCCTTATACTTTGATCGCGTTCGCTCTGAGGAGATAATGCAATATCGAATTCATTAAAAGTTTCTTTTAGAACACGATATTTATCTGCTAAACGGCCATTTTGATCTAAGTCAAACCATCCTTTATTTAATAAACGCTCTGTCAATGTAACGACTAACGCAGTTTCTTCTTTTAAGAGTATTTTTCCTGCTTCATCAAAATCTAATACTTCATGCAGATTGAAATCACTATCTTCGCCCATTACTTTTAAAAAATTTTCAAGTGTTTTTGAATCCAATTCTTTGGAACTCGAAAAAACTCCCGAAAAAAAATGGATATTTTCCCTCTGATAGTATTGTTCGATAATAAACTGAACTAATTGTCCCGCACGAAAATCATTTTTAAAATTCTTTTGGAACTCTTGATAAATACTATCTATAGCTTGTCTTATTTCAGGATCATTGTTTTCAAAAAGCCGAACAAAATCATCTTTTATTGTTAAAGTAAATAACCCTAATTCAGCTAAAAGCCTGTTAATAAGATAGTTTATGGCATGTATTTCATTACCTGCAGACGATATATTAAGTTCTTCACATAAAGCCACTGAGTGACTCACTCTATCTTCAAAAAGCGCTCTTCCCGCTTTTTCCGCTAAGTCAAGGACAAATTTTTTTACCAGACTCGAAAAACTAAGATCACCAAAGTTTTTTAAAGCATCTGCAGCTGCCATAAAACGGGAAAAGCAGCCATCTGCACATAGCAATAAATTTCCTTCCGCAACTAAATTTATCAATTGATTTTGACGGAATGCTAAATCAATGGATGCATCTTGTATTAATAGGGTAAGCGTCTCTATCGATTTTTTTCCATCGGAATAAAAAAGAATAGTTCTATCTGAAAAATCTCCATTTATTAAACGATTATAAAATTCCAATAATGCTGCATCTGCATTTTGCGTTGTATGTCTCTCATCAGAAACTTCTAATTTTTGTTCTTTTGCCCATGCGTTTAATTGCTCAAAACAAATACTCAATTCTTCTCTTAACTTTTTAATTGCTTCTTTACCTTCATCTGTATTTGCATAAGCATTAAAATCTGCCGTTGTTCGTTTCCCTTGATAATAAAATGGAGATAATCCTTCGGGAAATTTATAAACTTTTCGCCTAATTTCTGTGACAAGTCGCTCCTCTGTCCAATGCTCTTCATTTGGATAGGAAAAATCTAAAAAATTTTTTGAAAAAGAACCATCCGGAAAAGATAAATAGTAATTTTCTGAATGAAGATTTTTCTGCGCTTGTTGATTTGGCATTGATACCTACCTTAATAAAAAAAACTTTATATGTAAGGGGAGCTATAGTAAGCATCAATTATTAAATTAAAATTAACCCACTAAAAAAATTATTCTTGGAATCAAAATAAAAATAAAGTAAGACCAATGCAATTTCCAACGAATTTCTTTGCTTTATTGGATCATTATGTAAAATTAGAATGTCTTCCTGTCTGGAACGATACGAAACCAGCCATTGCACTTGATAAAATCATAATTATCGAAGAAAAAGAAGTCGTTACTGATTTTTTTAACTTTACGGATTCAGCTCAAAAACGAAATGCTGAAAACTTAGTATTTATTTCTGATATAACACTCAGGAATATGCCGCTCGTAGATGAAGATGCGAAGCTAGGGGAAAAAAATACTTAATTATGTTAAAAAGTATTCTATGAAAAAGTTGTCAGAATTAGAACGGAAAAAATTAATAGTGCAGCACCGCAAAGAGCGAGATAATGGGTATGCGATAGAATAAAAGCGGTGTTAGCCTGTGACGATGGTTACTGTTATTCAGAAATTGCACGCCTATTATTGCTGGATGACGAAAGCATTCGGCGACATATAAATGATTATTTAGTGGTGGGGCGGATGCCGGTAAAACAACTTACTTTTCTTAATGCGTGCTTAAAACTTATTCCAGATACAGGCAGCAGAGATTTATTTTGATAGAATTTGGGTAAAGTCTAGAATTATACTGAAAATATCAACGTTAGATAAAATGGTACCCAACGTTGGATCTTACTTCTTCGTTATTGTCTACCTTTTTTTAAAAAACCCGAACCCTTTTATTTTCAGTGTCGTGAATTTATTAACGATTTAAAAAAAGAAACGACTATACAAATTTTTCCTTTAGATAAGTTACCTAAATTTCTTGTTATTTTAGAACATTATTCTAAAGATAACTTTGAATTAATTGAGTTTTCTAAAAAAATCATAGATTCATTGGAAGAGCACCAGCTCAAAGCCATTAATCTTAACCTATTAAAACAGTCACTATCCGAGCATAATTTAGAAAACAATTATCAAACTCCAGTTTTAAATATATTATTTAAGAAATTGCCAGAACTTGTTTGTACGAACGAAGATAGAATTGAAATTGAAAATGATATTTTTATGACAGTAGAAACAACAAAAGAATTTGATACTGACACAGAATTTAACTATTTAAAAAAAATTTTAAAAGATAAAGATATTAATGCGACCAAAATTTTCCTAAAAAATATTTTGAATAAACAGTGGTCGGTTTTGATAGATAAGCTAATTGAGTATTTGTATAGGCTTTTAAAAGTCGAAGGAACTTGTTTAACAAAGAATTTAGAAGAAGAAGATTTTATTTTTCAGATTTTAAGATATATTCTGGACATCTATAAAAAGTCTAATGAAAATTATCTTATTGATATTATGCAATTTCTTTCAATCACTGCCTTGTTGAAATTACCAATCGATTTGGAAGAAATAAACAAAATTTCATTGCAATCAGAATTTAAAGAAAGATTTTCTCTAGAATTTTAAGAATGTTTGGCTGAAAATAGAATTAAAGCACTTAAAGATTTGATTCAACAGGATTTTATTGAAAAAATCCAAGAGCCTCCTACTCGTAATGGAGGGATTCGTAGAAAATTCCATAATTTTTATATAGATAATTATCAGACCCAGATACAAATTCCGTAAAAGAATTAGATTTAATAATTCAAGAATTAACTAAATTTATAAGTAAGCCAAATAAAGCTAGAATAAATTGTATCCAAAAATTATTTCAATTTATTTCTGAGTTATTAGATTCTCATTCAGTTAGATAAATAAAAAATAGTAGATTACTAGCTCAAGAAAAAGCTCGAATAGATTATGAGACATTAGCAGAAGAACGAAGAAAGCTTTCTAAATGTATTGGAATGGGCGCACAAACAAGCGTTTCACATCAACGCATGGAAGAATTGTTTGGCATAGAAGAAGCCTTAAAGATGGAAAATAAATGGGGAAAATTAGGAGTGCATTTTTTTAATGCAGATAATCAAGTGGCACGTAAAGCAGCTTTACAAGAAGCTGCTATGCTTAAAGCAGTTTGGGATAGTAGTTTGAACTAATTTTTTTCTAATTTCCTCAATTTATTTATCTCATTTAAAGATGGTATCCAAATAACAAGGAGTTATCGATTGAGAAAAGGTCACTATCATTACCAGTAATAATTTAGACTAAAGAGTTTTTAAATATTTTTTAATCTAAATTCATAAAGTTATTTATTCTTAGGGTTAGCAATTTTACAATAAGAAGGTCACTATCAATCAACACGCAGTGTCGTTGTAAAGCAAGGGTTGTTAAACCGGTAGTCCCGTTATCTGCAAAGAGATCAACAATCAAATCAATAGGTTTCGAAAGTAATTGGATAAAAAATTGGGATATGTAATTTGGGAAAAACGGCTGGATGACCTTGATTTGCGATTTTCAGGGCTTAGATGTAAAACATTAGTGGTAAGCATTTTATTTTTATTACGCCAATTAATTAAATTACGTTGAAAGTCACGTATTTTTTGCTAAAACATTGGTCGGGATGAGAGGATTCGAACCTCCGGCCCCTAACTCCCGAAGTTAGTGCTCTACCAAGCTGAGCTACACCCCGTATCTTAAAAAAATTACCAAAAAATGCGGTAAATTCTATCAGTTTTAAGAGCATTCAGCTAGCTTAAAGAGTCTTAGTTTTTGCTCATGTCCCAAATTTGTACCAGTTACTAAATGGTCAGCTGCTTTCTTAAGATAATCACTGTTCAAATAAGCATAGCGATTAATCATATCCAATGATGACCAGCCTCCCAGCTTTTGTAATTCATACAAAGAAGTTTCATTTTGTACATGCCAAGAAGTCCAAGTAATCATGCCAACGAAAATCATCTATTCTTCTCGTTTTAATGCTTTACGCCATGCAGCAGTACTACATTTCTTAATCGGTTTACCTTTATAGTTAAAATCAAATTCGAAATGTTTTCCCACTTGTCTACGAATAATCTTCACAGCCTTTCCATTTAAAGGAACTGGTTGCTCTTTTGGTTTTTGATTGAGAAGCGCTTACAAAGGTATGTCTTTTCACTAAATCGACCTGTTTCCACTGAAGTCCCAAAACATTTGTTTTACGTATCTTTCGCTAGAGAAAAAGCGGCAATATCACTTAAATGGTTAGGAAGCTCTTTCAAAAGTTGATTAGCCTCTTCTCTAGTAATCCAACGCTCACGCTCGTTTCCCTCATAATGCATAGGATTTTAGGGCTTTTTTTCAATCCAACCCCAATCATTAGCTGCTTTATTAAGAATAGCGCGCAACTTCTTTTGGTGATTCATTTACCAAACAGTAGTTATTAATGTACTTAACTAATATTATTTTTTAGGAATATTATAATTATTAAACTAAAAACTTATTTATTAAATACAATAAATTCATTTCCTTCGACTAATTCTTCTTTTAATACGGATAAATTTTCCATTCTTAATTTAAAAATTGCATGAGAATAGAATTCTTGTCCCCTTTTTCTAAATAATGCTTGAATCCTAGCTTCATGATTTTTTAATTTTTCATCGATTTTTTCCATTTTTTCATCCAATGCTTTTATCCCGTTTTCAATATTTTCAAGTTGTTGCCACATTTCAGCCCATGAAAGCTGTTTAATTGGGAATTGGTCCCTATTGGCTCGTCTTTGTTTTTCAATTTTAAGAATATCTCGCTTACGATCTTTTAATTGCTTTTGACATTTCTTTATAAAAATTTGGTAGTGACAAATTAGTAAATGACAAAACGTTTTAAATTCTTGGTTTGCTTCAGGTGCAAAAGTCTGATATTTATCTGGATGGAACAATGGAATAGCAGCACGATAGAGTTTCGTTAACTGTTTTTCTAATAATGAAATAAACCTAAAAGCTTCCTTTGCAGGAATTGATGTTAACCGTTTCATTCGGTCAATTAATAAAGTAGTCGGAGTCACTAAAGGTTCAATAAGTTCAGTAAAAGAGAAAAAACTCTCTTGCAGCAAATTCATGGCATCTGTGACAGCAGTCAATTCTTGCTGCTGTAAAACGGTTTGAATCTGTTTTTGTCGAGTAGTCACCCAGACTGAGAAATTAAACGAGCTGATGCCGGGTTCTGAAGGTAAATTAGTAGGATTTTGGTGTTGCCTGATAGGAGGGGGATTAGTTAAAGTGGTTGGAGAAGAAGGGTTAGCCAATACTAATTGCATACATTGTGGCGGGAATGAAAAAAGAATTCTCGTATAAGTGTTGCGATAATAGTCGAGAAAATAGGGATATACTACGTTGATTACTTTTTCATAGATTTTTGGGACTATTTCGCGAGTTTTAAGGAACTTGAACAAAGGTACTTCTGTGTGTAATGCTTTTTTCAGATCCAAATAAAATTTATTTGATAATTCCTCTTCAGATTCAGCCATTTCTTTCTTAAACAAGGGAAATTTCTTTCTCCAACGCATCGCATGACGATCAATATATTTTTCTAGTTTGAACATTTTTTCAATTAAACGCACAGTAAACCTATTAATTATTTCACTTGCATAGGGGCAGGAATAATTTATCGTATTAGTGCGTTGTACAGTCACTTTCCAAGAACGAAAAGTGATACATTGTTGATAATAAGTCCAAACTGTTAACTGGTGGCGAATAGGTGTAAACCAATATAACAACCATCGTTTCCAAGCAGGTTTTTCCCAATAAACACGTAATAGGTTTTGTAACTCAATGACGGTTAAACCGCATAATCGTGCACAGGCTAAACTTTCTTCGTTATAAGACCATAAAGGAATCTCTTTTGCTAAAGGGGGAACAACCAAAATTAACGATCGCAAACGATGCCTTGACCACCAATGAAGACGTTGTTGGGCTTTTTTTGCCAGCTGTTGTTCTTTAGCTTTTAAAATGGCATGTAACACAGGTTACTTAGTCTCCATATGATCCTCTACTTCCCCAAGAAGAGATAGATAATGCAGAATAAGATCCCGGTGAGTCTAAGCTAGATTCAGAAGGTGGTTTTACAGATGCAAATATCCCTATAAAACCAGGTCTGATTTTCTTTTGTAATACACCTTGTTCTAATTCTAAATCTCTTTCATCCGTGGAAGACGGATTTATGCTAAATATATTTTTTGAACACCCTGGAGTCGCATCATTTTCTAGGCTTTGAATATAAGCGCCTTGAGATTCTATGATTTCGTCTTTAATCTTTAATTTTTCATCTTTTTCTTTTAATGCAGCTTCTAAGTCACTTATTTTTTCTTGCATGGCTTTTTTTTCGGAGTCTTCTTCTATAGCAAGCCGTATTCTTAAATCATCAGCAACTTTGTCTACTTCTCTGACTAAACGAAAATTTTCATCATGTAATTCAGAAACATTCTTCCAACCTTTTTTTGCGTGATACGCGTTATAAGCGAGAGGCAGTATATACTGGCGTAGTTCTCTTATGCGTTCCGAAACTAAGGGTTGTTCAGGATTAGTGCCTGCTTCCACCGCCTTAATTAGAGCTTTAAAAGCAAAGTCCCACTCCTTCTTCCTTTCCTTAAGATGAGAAGCTATACCAGTAATACACTTAAAAAATTCAGACCATCCTGAACGTGCATTCATTGTTTCTAAATAGTGAATTAAATGGTCTCTAAATTCTTGCAATAGTGTATAGAGGTCTTTATGGCGAGATAGATCTCCAAATCGAGGTATTAAATAGTCAATATTTTTTTCTATGTAATTTAGAACGGGTTTTAACCAAGGTGAAGGCTTGTGTTTTTTACCATCAAATTTTGAAAAAATGTCTAAGACATTGTTTTCATTTCCTGCATTTAAAAGTATAGCGAAGCCTGTTTCATCCTGTTTTTTCACCTCTTCTAAAATAGTTATAATGCTTTGCCCATCCTTCTTTTCTATAGCTACATTAATTAGATGGTGTGCTGTTGTTTTTTGCGGATCGAACTCAAGTGGCATCATCCAATCAAGAAGAAGTGTTTTATAATTTTGGTTAATATAAATCGAATGTTTTTTGTAAATTTGTGGTATATATTCTGAGAGGCTACCAAATCTTACTATTTTAGTCATCATAGGAAGATCATCTTCATCATTGGATAGACTTAGTAAGCCCGTGAGTCCCCGCTGTCGTAACACATATTCTGCGATAGTTAATAACTTGTTTTGGGTAAGTTGTTCTTCTTTAAATCGTTCATATCCTTTCTTTGTTGCACGGCGGGCTAATTGTGTATAGGTATCGCGTAGCTCTTCATCTTCGTGATCTGCTTCAGGTATTTTTACCTGCAAATAATAATTATTATCTAGCAATAAATCGAGGGCGTTATAGGCATCTAAGTCTAAGGGGGTATTACCAAAATAAAGTTTCTCAAGCTTAGAATCGGTAATCAATTCGGTTAATTCCTTTATAAAACCTGCCGGGGGTTCATAATTTAGATCAAGGCGTAGGCTCTTTAATCTAGGATTTTTTTTAAAAAATTGCAGAAAATAGGATTCTAATCCCGTATAGGGAAGAGATAGATTTAATTTATTTAGGTCCTGATAATAAGAGAAACAAAGAAAACGATGATAAAAATCCTCAGAAAGAGTTAAGTTTTCAATAACCTCTATTTTATTAAGTCGAATAACTTGCCATAACTCATGGCATAACAAATTGATTAATGCTTGCTCCAAGCTAATTATTTCATTCTTATTGGTTGCATGTTGGGGTAACAGCCGAACCTTACTTAAATAAATAGATACAGAATCGGGACAGCTTTTTACATATTCATGCAACTGATCTATTTGCTTTAGATTTAATGTAGCCTTATCAAGGCTTAAATGATCCGTTTGAATAAATTCATGCCATGCAGCATCGAAAGTTTGAAAGGTGTGGACAGGCATAAAAAAACTCCTTTTATTGTAGTTGTTCCTTTTTTTATAGTCATGTACAGTTTAACCGATCTTTATTATCTTTAATAGATAGATTTATATTTTAATCTCAATATCATTTTTCTTTAATGCTAGATAATTAAAGCTGTAAATTTTTTCTTCTTAAAATATTAAATAGATTATAAGATTTTGATTAATAGTATTATAAGTTTATTCCTTAGCTTGCAAAATTAATTTAATAATTTGGATATCCTTAAGAGTGAAAGGCTCCGTATTTTGCAACTACGTTAAAGAATTGGAAATTTTAACAGCTTTAGTTTTGTTCAGCTAGGTATCCGATAAGTTTTGAAAGAAAAATTAATAATGAATTGTAAAATTATGGGGTTGGATATCCGTGCTATGTTGATGATAAGCGGCTGATACTTTTTGATAGTTTTCATTAAAAAAAGCATTTATGGGTGACAATGCTTGAATGGTATTTTTTATTTGTGGTTTAGAAATAGGTTTAGTTGCTTGCTTAAAGTTTTCATTAGCAGTAGGTAACACATTATTAATCGATGAGAGAAAGTCTGAAATAGTTGAATTTTCTAATAAATTCTCTTTTTCAAGATCTATTTTAATCTGCTTTAATGTTTCATATAATACCTCTTTTGTTAAAATCGTGGGGAAAATAAAATATTCATTGATAATTTTGTTTAAGGAATCGATGTATAGTTTAAATTTTTCCTGTAGTGAAAAAAGAAGTATGTTTTGAGAAAGCTCTTTAGTCAGATCACCAAAATTTATAACAAATTTGACTATTTGCATATATTCTTTAATTACTTTCCCAAATAGGGTTGCTTCGAAATTAATTTTATATACATCCTCAAACTCATTGATTAAGAAAGATTTACCCATTGTTTTAAAAGTTTTCAAGTATTTTAAAAATTCGAGCATGTCTTTTCGTGCTTGAGCACTTTGTCGATATTCATCAAAAGCTGGGATTTGTTCTGCTGCCTTTTTTAGTTGCTCTTTTCTGGTAATAATGAACTCCGACACTATCGTAACATCATAAGGATTAGTGATGTAATTTTGCGTAAAAAATCGGATAAGCTCGTTAGGCAATGAAATAATGCGCAAAATCGTTTGATATAATTCCTGTTTAAAATTGGGACTTCGATTGATATTTTTGTCTGATGATGTTGGATCTTCTTTTATGGCACCCTTTTGCAAATCCCAGTGAATATAGTGCAACCAATTACAAGCCTCATATGTTTGTAGATTAGGTAATGCTTCCAGATCGACTTGCGTAATATTAAGATTTTTCCCTTCATATAGATGCTTAAATTTAGGATTCAATTTAATTAAACTTAAACCCCCATCAATTTTAATAATATGTCCATCCTTATCTATACCTACATTGCCGCTTTTAAAATCAATTTCATTTAACCATAAGGCTAGGACTTGAATAGCAGCCAAGCCTGTAATGCTATTGTTGAGTATCTTTTTATAATTTTCTGTAGATAAGAAAAATTCTTTAAATTTTGGTATTTCTTTGGACAGGACATAATATTCGTTCATTCCAGTTTCTGTTGATATTGCTCTGCGCGTTTTAGGTTGAGGAGGGTGTACTAGGCGATATAATTCTTGAGTAAGTGTTTCTAATATCGCTTCACATCTGTTTTCTCCTAATGGTTTAGTGTACCAAATACTTTTTTGTATTCCATTTTTGAGCTTATATTTTAAATTAACTGCATGTGAAAAATTATTGTTTTTTTTAATTTTTTTTGAGAAAAAAAAATAATTCAAATTTTTTTGAGAAAACTTTTGTGGAATATATGGCATATAATAAGTTTTTTATACTTTTTTGAATTTTAGCTAAACTTTATTAGCTAAAACTTAAATTGTCGATATAATTTCTTTTTTAAATAAAAGAAGCAAATGTAAATTAATAATTTATATGATAAATTAAGCTTGATTTAGATAAATACTTAATCAATAAGTGCGTGCGCAGGCAAATTTTGCTAATCGTGCCAATGCTTGACGGTATTTAGAATCAGGAATGATATCTAAGTGCAGCAACGCTTGCTGGATATGATGCTCTGCAAGATTGCGCGTATAATCGATAGCCAGTGTAGATTTCAGAATGGCTATAATGGCTGTTAAATGCTCTAGATTACCTTGTGCGATGGCATCGCGTATTAACTGCGCTTGCTCTGCATCAGCATATTGTAAAGCATAGATTAAAGGTAATGTTGGTTTACCTTCGGCTAGGTCGTCACCAAGACTTTTGCCAAGTTGTAGACTGGTTCCGGAATAATCGAGTGCGTCATCAGTTAATTGAAAGGCAATACCTAGATGTGTTCCATAATGGGCCATCGCTAAAATTTCAGTTTCGGAGCGTTTTGTTAAAATAGCAGGTTGTTCTGCGGCAATAGAAAAGAGTACGCCAGTTTTACCTTGGATAATCTTCAAACAATATTCTTCATCAACATTGGTATTATGACAACTAAGTAATTGTAAAATTTCTGCTTGGGATAATGTGTTGGTGGCATCAGCGAGCGATGTGAGAACACGCGAATTGTTGATTTGACTGATCAATTGAAAGGCGCGTGAATAAAGAAAATCGCCGACTAAAACGCTGGCTGGATTACCCCATAAACTATTCGCTGTTTTTTTTCCGCGACGTAACTCCGATCCATCAATCACATCATCATGCAGTAAGGTAGCCGTATGAATAAGCTCTAGACTGGCGGCTAGCTGAATATGTCCTTCTCCCTGGTAGCCAAATGCTTTAGCGCTGAGCAGGGCAATTAATGGACGTAAACGCTTACCGCCACTCTCAATGAGATGTTTCGCCAATTCTGGGATCAGAGGGATTTCAGAGTACAGGCAAGTATCGATTAAGGTATCTACTTGGTAAAGCTCATTCTTGACCAAGGCAGTTATGGGCGCTAAATCCATAGGTTTGATTAGATAAATGATTTATTTAAAGCCGAATGCTAGGCGGCGTAGAAAGACCTGTCAAGCAGCAGGGATTTATTGCATCTTGAAGTGCTCGACCGTATAATGGGCTCGCTTTTAAGGGTAGTCCTTGGAGCATCGACTGAGTATACTCGCTCTACCATGTTAGTTGGGGAGCTTTAACCGAGAGATTTGATATGCGTCATTATGAAATCGTGCTTTTAATCCATCCTGATCAAAGTGATCAGGTTTCTGCTATGGTTCAGCGTTATACGGCTATCGTGAAAAACAATGGCGGACAGGTTCACCGTCTTGAAGATTGGGGCCGTAGACAGCTTTCCTATCCTATTAATAAGCTTCTTAAAGCACATTATATTCTAATGAATATTGAGTCCGGGAAAGAAGCGATGGCTGAACTCAGTGATAATTTTCGCTTTAATGATGCGGTGTTACGTCAACTTACTATTAAAGTAGATCGAGCCATTACTGAAACATCTCCTTTAGCAAAAGCAAAAGAAATGCAAGGCCAAGAAAATAGACGTGAGTATTTTAGAGAAACAGAAGTGGAAGGAAGATCAGTTTAACTTATCTTGTATGTTACAAGCTTTTTTAATTATTAGAATGAGTAGGTTTTATGAACAATTACCAAAATAGGCGCCGCAAGCATTGCCGAATTTCTGCCGAAGGTACAGAGGTCGATTATAAAGATATCCCTCTTTTAAAAAATCATCTGACGGAGACAGCTAAAATAGTTCCCAGTCGTACGACAGGAACTTCAGCATCTGTTCAGCGTAAGATAACGCAGGCGATTAAGCGTGCACGTTTTTTAGGTTTACTTCCTTATTGTGATAAACATCAAAACATGGGTTAATGTTTTGAGGTAAATTAAAGTGATGGGAATGCTGCAGCGTTTTGCAAGCTATGTGATGCGTGGTCGCCGCCAGGCAGTCGTCGTAGGGTTATTATTTACTATTCTACCTTTATTTGGCTGGGTTAGTAATGTAATTGTTTCTTTGGTTACCTTACGTAAAGGGGCTAAAGAAGGGGCTATCGTATTATTGTGGATTATTTTACCGGCGGTAGTTGTTGCTAGTATAGGTAATCGTTTAATTATTTTGTACGGAATTATTGGCGGCAGTTTATTTACTTATGTATTAGCTTTAGTGTTACGCCAAACACAGAGCTGGAAAGCAGTCTTAACAGCAAGTTTATTGCTAGGTTTATTGGCAGTGCTATTAGTGCATGCTTGGATACCTAATATCACACAGGTATGGATAAATCAGTTTGATCATTATGCACTATTGGTTAAAAATCAATTTAATGTGGTGGTTGATACCTCACGTTTACAATTTTTTGCTAAGTTTGCTACGGGTTTTCAAGTGGCGTTTATTACCTTGTCGGTGCTTATTAATTTAATACTTGCACGAGGGTTCCAGTCAATGCTATACAACCCGGGTCAACTTCGTCCAGAGTTAAAAACTGTTCGACTTAGCCTATGGGAAGTTTTGATTCTTCTAGTAATAGGACTATTGAGTTTTCTAGGTATAGCCATCGCCCAAGATGCTATCTCTGTGGTGGGATTAATTTTTGTATTGGCAGGTTTGAGTGCTATTCATGCGTTGGCAGATTTAAGAAACGTGGCTAATAAATGGATTTTTTTATTTTATGTATTATTGGTTGTTTTTTTTCCTTATGTGGCTGCTGCGCTGATAATATTTGCAGTTATTGATAGTGTGTTTAACTTACGCTATCGATTAAAAAGAAATACTTAATAAGGCTAGGAGAAAAACTAGCGCAGGAAAACTTAGAATGAGGATGTAAACTGAATTCTAGGGTGTTTGATAAAATGTTAACAAGTGAATTTTGAGGTTTATTTTTCATGGCAAAAGTAATTTTATTAGAAAATATACATTCTTTAGGTAAGGTAGGAGCTGTGGTTACAGTAAAGAATGGTTTTTATCGAAATCATTTAGATCCTACTGGAAAAGCAGCTCCAGCTACTCCGGAAAATATTGCTATATTTGAAAAAAAACGCGTTGAATTTGAAAAAATTGAACAAGAAAAATTACAAACCGCGGAAACACGTGCAGGGGCTATAAATGATTTAACATTAACCATACCCGTTAAATCAGCAGAAGAAGGTCGTTTATATGGTTCCATTGGTGTGTCTGAATTAGTTCGTGCAGCAGATGCCGCGGGTGTTACTCTTGAAAAGAGCGAGATTCGCTTACCTAATGGTCCTTTACGTCAATTGGGCGAGCATGAAGTATTTATACAATTACACAGTGATGTTACTGCTGTGCTGAAGGTAAATATTGTTGCAGAAGAGTAATTATTTATTTTAAAAATATTGTTCTGCTGATTATCGCTGGCTAATATTACAAGGATGTTGTATTTTGAATGTTAAGTCCTATTATCTATAGGAATAAATAAGCGCTTTAATGATTTTTGTAAAATACAAACTAACAAAGAGAATGTTTTTGTTAGTTTATGGTTTAGGCAATTCTTGCTATGCAAAAAACCGATCATCTTAAATTACCTCCACATTCACTTGAAGCCGAACAATCGGTTTTAGGTGGTTTGATGCTGGATAATCAAGCATGGGATAGGGTTGCGGATAAATTAAAAGAAAAAGATTTTTATCTCTTATCACATCGTATCTTATTTCGTACTATCGTCAGTTTTGCCAATCACGCTAAACCTTTTGATGTTGTTACGCTCACTGATGCTTTAAAAAGCACAAATGAATTAATAGAAATTGGTGGTGATCTTTATTTATTTGAATTAGTGCGTAATACCCCGAGTGCCGCCAATATCGTCGCTTATGCTGATATTGTACGCGAACGCTCAGTTTTGCGACAATTGATCGGTATTGCTTCTGAAATTACTGAAAATGCTTTCATGCCAGAAGGTCGTTCGATTACTGAACTGGTGGATGAAGCTGAACGGAAAGTATTTCAGATTTCTGATCAAGGGGCCCGTGGTAGTGGACCACTTAGAATTAGCGACTTTTTGGCGAAAGCTGTCGATAGAATCGATATCTTGTTTCATTCCGATCAAGTTATTACCGGGCTTTCGACAGCTTATAAAGATTTAGACGAAATGACCTCCGGTTTGCAACCGGCTGATCTTGTGATAGTTGCTGGTCGACCTTCCATGGGGAAAACTACATTCGCCATGAATATTGCTGAACATGCTGCAATACAAGGTGACAAACCGGTATTGATTTTTAGTATGGAAATGCCAGGTCAAGCGTTAGCGATGCGCATGATGTCGTCATTAGGGCGTATTGATCAACATAAAATTCGTACCGGTAAATTAAGTGACGAAGATTGGCCACGAGTTACTTCTGCAGTTAGTATGTTATCTGAAGCAAAAATGTTTATTGACGATACTCCGGCGTTAAGTCCTGGAGAAGTACGCGCGCGTGCGCGCAGGGTAGCGAAAGAGCAAGGCACATTAGGTTTAATTGTTATCGATTATATACAATTGATGCAAGTACCCGGTTCTAAGGAAAATCGTACCACAGAAATATCTGAAATTTCACGTGGATTAAAAGCTTTAGCTAAAGAACTCGATGTTCCTATCATTGCATTGTCTCAATTAAACCGTAGTTTGGAACAACGTGCCGATAAAAGACCCGTCATGTCGGATTTACGGGATTCAGGAGCGATTGAACAAGATGCAGATTTGATTGTTTTTATTTATCGTGACGAAGTTTACAATGAAGGTAGCCCGGATAAAGGCAGTGCAGAAATTATTATTGCAAAACAACGTAATGGCCCTACCGGTAAAGTAAGGCTGACTTTCTTAGGAAAATATACGCGTTTTGAGAATTTTGCTCCACAGCGTTATCATGCTGAGAATTATGCATGAGCAGACCGTTTACTGTAGAACTTGATTTAGCTGCGCTACATCATAATGTTAAACGGGTACGTGATATTGCTGCACAATCCAAAATATTGGCCATGGTTAAGGCGAATGCTTATGGGCATGGTTTAATTTCTATCGCAAAGGCATTAACCGATGTCGAGGGCTTCGGAGTTTCATGTTCAGAAGAAGCCTTGTATTTACGTCAGGCAGGATTAAAACAACAGATAGTTTTAATGGAAGGTTTATTTTCCAAAGATGAAATTCCTTTATTAATAGATTACCGCCTTGACACGGTTATCCATGACCGTAATCAATTAAGTTTATTAACTGAACATCCCTTACCGCATCGCATTAATGTATGGTTGAAAATAAATACCGGAATGAATCGTTTAGGGTTTTCACCGAAAGATTTTACAGCGGTTTTGCAAAAATTAGATCACTATCCTTGGCTCAATATCATATGTGTTATGACACATTTTTCGAGCGCGGATAAATCAGAAGATATAACGACTCAGTGTCAGATAAAACTATTCGAACAAACCATTAAAAAATATTCCTTTCCAACTAGCTTAGCGAATTCTGCTGCGATTTTAGCTTATTCTAAAGTCCATGGCGATTGGGTACGCCCAGGATTAATGTTATATGGTGTTTCACCTTTTGCAGATTCTTCAGGCGCACAGCATTCGCTAAAGCCTGTAATGACCCTAAAATCTGAAATTATTTCTATTCATCAATTGGAATCTGGAGATAGAGTAGGGTATGGAGGAACATGGATCGCGCCTAAACCACTACGGGTGGGTATAGTGGCAACAGGATATGGAGATGGCTATCCCCATCGCGCTGAAAGTGGTACTCCTATTTTAGTGAACAACAAGCTCAGTGAATTGATAGGGCAAGTTTCTATGGATATGTTAGCAGTTAATTTGTCGAATCAACCTGATGCTAAGATAGGCGACCCGGTTGTGTTATGGGGAACTGGTCTTCCTATCGAGCAAGTAGCAGAAAGTACTTCATCCTTTCGTTTCGAATTATTATGTGGCGTTAATCGAGGACAGTTAGTGCGTACGCGCATTGAGGAAATAAATGATGCAAAATAAAATGATTAAGTATGTATTTATTTGGGTGTGTATTTTGAATTTGAGTGCTTGCGCGAGCCATCAACTGCAAACACCTCAAACACGCATAGAACCCCAGGCAGATACTAGTCAGGATATTTTTATTGATCCTTCAATTACTCATTTTATGGGAAATGCTGATCATATTAAGTTGCAAAATTTAGTGGCAACTGCGCAAGCTAAAGAATTTATTAGTTGGACCAGTGACACGACTGGCGCTCGCTTTGCATTTACCAGTAAAGAAATTTTCGTTAACCCCGAAGGACAAGGCTGTAGAGATTATGAAATAAAATTAATTCGTGGTTTCTTTGAGCATCCTTCTTTTAATTACACAGCTTGTCGAAATAATCAGGGAGTGTGGCAAGTTATCAGTCATTAATAAAGGTGTGTTGACAATTGCACGATGATGGCTAAAAAGAGTTGCTTTTCTGCGTTCCGTTACTCAACAACTCTTTTTTCGCTCATCCTAGCACAATTGTTAATACTCTTATACTCTTTGCTGTTGAGTTTTTCTGCTCAATAAACATGAATTCTATATGAAAAAGAAAAAATATTTTTTGTTAAAATTTTTATTTATTATTTTTTATCTAGTCTGTGTCCCAACATTTGCTAATGAAAACAATATATCAATTCAAAGTTCAGAACTATGGGTTGATTTGACGCATCCTAAGATTCTTTTTGCAAAAAACGATCAGTTGCGTTTAATTCCTGCATCGGTGACAAAACTTTTTATTGCTGCCAGCGCATTAACGCATTGGGGTGCTAGGCATACTTTTTCAACGCAAGTTTATATAAGAGGAAACATTAAAGACGGTGTGTTGAACGGAGATTTAGTTTTTTATGGTTTGGGTGATCCTGAGTTAACTAATGAAAAAATTTGGAGCTTCATTAATAATCTACAACTACTGGGTTTAAAAAAAATTAACGGAAACTTAGTCATTAATACTTCTTATTTTGGAAAAATCATTCTAGATGCCCCGGATCGAATGCAAGCAAAATCGCATAGTAAAGTCGCATATGATGGTTTGCCTTCTTCAATAGGGACTAATTTTGGAAATATATCTGTTTTTATAGCGCCCGGACGCAAAGTTGGTGATGCAGCGATAATAAAAATTTTACCTTATGCGTTAGATAACATCTTACTTAGAGGGACTGTGCAAACTACTTCCGGGAAAAAAAATACTATTCAAATCAGTCGTAGCACTCAAAATAAACATGAAATTTTAACTATTTCGGGAAAATTGGGGGTGGAAAGTAAGTCGGTAACGATTTATCGCTCAGTAGGGGACCCTAATTTAACCACTGCAAGTTTATTAAGCGCTTTTCTGCAAGAAGCAGGTATCAGTTTGAAAGGGAAAACTCAACTTGAGTCAACACCTTTACTACAAACAGATAAATTGTTAACACAATTAGAAAGTGATCCGCTCATTCATTCTTTGCAGGATATGTTATTTTATTCGAATAATTATATAGCAGATATGTTGATGATGGATTTGTGGCGCGATAATCACACCGTGTTGGCTCCATCAGCGATAAATTTATCTGATGCAACACAATTACTGTTTAATAATTATAAGCCCATGGCAAACTCACCTTTTAGTATTAAGAACTGCAGTGGTTTACCCATCATCAAAAATGCGAGTGGATTAACACCTTTAAATCGAGTATCAGCAAGGGATCTTGTTATTCTTTTAGATGGAATGTATAAAAATAAACGCGATTTTCCTATCTATTATGGAAGTTTGCTTATGCCAGGACAACAAAAAATTTGGCGCGGGATGATTACTGCTCAGCATCCTTGGATGGAATATTCAAGTTTTAAAACTGGCCATATTAGTGTGCCAAAATCTGTTTATACCATGGCAGGTTATTTCATCTTGCAAAATGGTGATATAGGTGCGTTCGCAGTATTATTCAATGCCCCGCCCGCAGTGGATAAAAATGGAAGCTTATTTAAAAAACTTATCCAACATTTAGATCATGAATTCCAAACTCTACGTACTTAACATTGATTGTGTTGCCACTTTACGCATAATCCACATGTATTTTATATATACCTGATCGATATGTGGGTGCAGGCATTTGCCAAAAATCCAATTGCTGCGGATTTAATTAGTAAGCATAGTAAATTTGTTTTTCAGTTATCACTGCATTTAAAGGGACATCCCAGTTTTTTTCTGTAAGAGCTGTTAATTTTTGCCATTCATAAGCAAGGCCGAGTAAAACAGGACGAGCAGGCCTCGGCGAATTGAGTAAAAAAGCAAAGCTTCGATCATAAAAACCAGCACCCATTCCTAAACGTTGCCCTTTTTCGGTAAAACCAACAAGAGGAACTAAAACTAAATCAATGTCTTCTGGTGCTATGCATGCATTCGATACAGAGGGTTCTGGAATATTAAAGTAATTTTTTTTTAATAAGGTATGCGGTTGATATTCACAGAATATTAATTGTTGCCTTTGTAAAATCGGTAAATAGCAAGTTTGCTTATTTTGCCAAGCTTTATGGATGAGTGCCGATGGATCAATTTCATGTTGAATCGCTTTATAGCTGGCAATTGATCGACTTTGTAAAAATAATGGATGTTGGCTAAGTTGTTCGCTAATAATAGCGGAAGTTTTTTTTTGTTCGTTTAAACTAATTTTGGCTCGTTGTTGTTGTAATTTCTTGCGAGTTAATTGGCGAGTATCCATAACTTATCATACTACATTAAGAATATCTGACTCAGCTACGCTTCCTGATCCTGGGATGCAGGTGGGATTAAGTTTATCTACTTTAGGCTTCTTACCAGATTGCAAGCTTGCACACCGTAAATAAATCAAGTATCCCTAACTTAATAAAAGTATCGATCGAAAAACTATCGACTGAGTCAGATACTCAACCAGTATAATCTATTTTGAAACCTATGTTTATCTTGAAAAAATTTAGAAAAATTTATTTTAAACCAAAACTGCAGATGAATAGAAAATAACCTATTTTATCAGATGTTTATGCAAATGTTATTTTATTCAGATTACCCTGACTGTATTAACTTAGCGTAGAATGGTAAAATACGTAAGACTTACTTTCTTCACAGAGTACGCCCATGCAAACCCAGGCTAAATCTCCTGCTTTCGACGATTTTTACCATTTACTTACACAAGCTGAAGTAGCTACTTCTCCAGCTGAAATACATGGTATGTTATGTGGTTTTGTCTGTGTAGGTCCAAAACTTAACGGTGGTTTTTTGATCGATATTTTATTAAAACGTCTTGGGACAAGGCCGCCCTTTATGTTGGGATCCCAAGGTGCCATCGTTGGTTTGTATGATGCGGCTTGTCGTCAATTGAGCGGTTTACAAACTTTTCAATTATTATTGCCTGATGAACAACATGAGTTGGAAGAACGTGCGGAAGCCTTAAGTTTGTGGTGTGAAGGCTTTTTATATGGCTTAGGCTTAGGGGGGAGCTCTATTGAAGATGAGACGCCTGATGTTATACACGAAGCTTTGTATTGCATTGCTGAGATTGCCAAACTTGAAATCATCCATTTAGAAGTTACTGAGCTCGATAAACTCGCTTATGACGAGGCAATTGAGTTTATTACACATGCCATTCCCTTGATTTACGAAGAATTGATTCGTTATTCAGTAGAAGGAAGTGTAGGTTCTATGTACCTTCATTAGTTCAGCTACTGAATTACTTATGTTTAGGCTTTCAGAATTACAACAGCGGCGCCAGCAATTATTGTCCCATATAAAGAGTGATGAGTTAATTGTTTTAATGGCAGCTCCGGAATATCTTCGTAATGGTGATGTATTCTATCCTTATCGTCAAAACAGTGATTTTTACTATTTGACAGGTTTTCCTGAGCCCGACGCGATCGCTTTACTTATACCTGATAGAAAAAAGAGTAAATTTATATTATTTAATCGTGCTGAGGATTCAGCAGCTGCTATTTGGAATGGTGAGCATATTGGTCAAATAAGGGCTAGAAAAGAATATGGCGCAGACGAAGCTTTTCCTATCAATCAACTTGAGCTTAAATTAAGTGAGTATATTGCTAATACCCGAGTTTGTTACTATCTAGGCGATGTAGCCAATAACAATCCAGCTTTAGCGAGAATTAATAAGATAATAACGCCTTTAAAAAAAACACCTGTTGCATACACTAAAAAATTAGTTGATTGTGTCCATGAAATGCGGTTAAAAAAAAGCCCTACAGAATTAGATTGCTTACGTCAAGCTGCACATATTTCTGGTCAGGCTCATCTGCGCGCGATGCGTGCTTGTCAACCTGGTTTGTATGAATATCAGTTAGAAGCTGAATTAATGTATGAATTTTATAGGCAAGGTAGCCAAGCATTAGCTTATCCAAATATTGTCGCGAGTGGGGCGAATAGTTGTATTTTGCATTACACAGATAATCGCGCACAGTTAAAATCCGGTGATTTAGTGTTAATTGATGCGGGATGTGAATATCAAAACTATGCCTCAGATATTACCCGTACTTTTCCAGTCAATGGTCGGTTTAATCCAGAACAAAAGGCCATCTATCATATTGTATTAAAAGCGCAGCAAGCCATCATGGCACTGATAAAGCCCGGTATTGCTTGGAACCAATTACAGAAAACCTGTGTGGACTTCGTGACGCAAGGTTTAATGGATTTAGGCTTATTAAAAGGAAATCTAAACGATTTAATTCAGAAAAAGAGTTATCAAAAATTTTACATGCATGGCTGTAGTCATTGGTTAGGCTTGGATGTCCATGATGTTGGGACTTATAAACTAGAAAAACAATGGCGAAATTTAGAGCCTGACATGGTTTTCACTATAGAACCTGGTATTTACATCAGGCCGGCAGCGGATATCGATAAAAAATGGTGGAATATTGGTATTCGTATTGAAGACGATGTGCAAGTGACATCTGAGGCTTTTGAGGTGTTGACAGCGCAAACACCTAAAGATCTTACTGACATTGAAAACTTAATGCGAACCTCCTCATGAAGCAAGCTTACGATATTCTCATCGTCGGTGCCGGAATGGTAGGAACGAGTTTGGCGTTAGCTTTATTACAGTTACCATTACGGATCGCACTAATCGAACAATCCTCTTTTGAAACACTCGATGCTCCTATATCTGTAGAAAGCAAACCTATCGCTTTGAATCTCGCTAGCCTACGCATTTTACAAGCACTCAGTGTATGGCCTGCTTTAGAAGTTTATGCGAATCCAATTAAATCGGTACATATTTCGCAACAGGCTTGTTTCGCTCAATCGAGAATTAATGCAAAAGAGTTGGGTGTTCCACAATTAGGTGCTGTTATTCCTGCTGCACGTTTGGGGCATGAATTAATCAAGGCCTTACTTCAGGTCATTGCTAACAAGTCTATGCAAGGAACTTTAGATCTTTATAATCCAGCTACCTGTGAGTCAATTAACCAACTTGAAGGTGCTTGGCAGGTGTTGATAAGACATCTACAAGAAGAAAAAATTATTTATCCACGTTTAATCATTGCTACAGATGGTACGCATTCTACGGTACGTAAATTACTCAATATTGGTTTAAAAACTAGACCTATTTCTGATGCTGCTTTGACAACATTCATCGATATTAGTGGTGATCATCAACACATCGCTTATCAACGATTTACTAGACAAGGAATTATTGCTAGCTTACCTTTACCCGCAAATAAAATAGGTTTAGTTTGGACTGCAGAACAACAAGTTATTGAAGCTTTACAAAATCTAACTGAGTCTGATTTTTTGGAGAATTTACAAGGGCATTTTTCTTATCGTTTTGGCAGGTTATTACACTGTAGTAAACCACAAGTTTATGCATTAAAAAGTTGTACTTCTGAAATCCAAGCGCAAGCAGGTTTGATTCTACTAGGAAATGCCGCGCATACGTTACTTCCAATTGCCGCTCAAGGTTTAAATTTAGGTTTGCAAGATATGGCTGAATGTGTGGATTTAATTGCAAAAGCATTGAAACAACATAAAGATCTTGCCGATGCAAGTCTGACTCAATCATATATTAAGTCACGTTTGCCCGCACAGCGACAAATCATCGGTTTTACCGAGCATTTGACACGATTGCAAACCCGATTTGGGCCGTTGACTTTCATTTACAATAATGGTCTATTAGCATTGGATTTACTCTTACCCTGCAAAAGAAATTTATCGCGCCGCTTAATGGGAATTCATGGCCGACTTCCCCGCTTGATTCGCGGTTTAAATTTATACTCACAGCAATGGGATTTTTGTCAAGTGTCACGTCCATGCAGTAATCATGGTACATCCAATAACCATGAGGGTTGCGAGTTGAATGGCAACATAGACAAAAATTCAAGTGCGAAGAGTGTACAACAAGAAGAATATTAATATGCCAAAATTTAGATCCATTATCGATAAAAATGCCAAGGTTCTCTATCTGGAAACTAATGCCTTGGGTTCCGCTTTATTAACTACCGCGAAATTAAATAAAGGTACAGCATTTACTGAATCGGAACGCCAACAATTCAGGTTACGCGGCAAATTACCTTATAGTATCGAAAGTTTGCAGCAACAAGAAATGCGTGTTTACCAACAATTTTTAAAAAAAGAAAATAATTTAGAAAAGCACCTTTATCTACGTAATTTGCATAATACCAATGAGGTGTTGTTTTATAAATTGGTTAGTCAACATTTAACTGAAATGTTACCTATTTTGTATACACCTACCGTTGGAAAAGCGGTTGAACAATTTAGTCAGGAATTCCAGCAACCACGGGGTTTGTATCTTAGTTATCCAGATAAAGAACATATTGATGAAATTCTGGAAAATCGTTTGAATCCTGAAGTGGATATTATCGTCATGACGGATGGCGAAGGTGTATTGGGTATTGGTGATCAAGGTATTGGTGGAATGGATATTTGTATTGCAAAATTGATGGTTTATGTTTTGTGTGCTGGAGTTAATCCGAATCGTTTATTACCGATACAAGTCGATGTTGGAACGAACAATGAACAGTTGTTGAATGATCCGATGTATTTAGGCTGGCGTCATCCACGCTTAGCCGATCAAAAATATGATGACATGATAGGAACGGTTGTTTCTGCTATTCGCCGAAAATTACCTCGTGCCTATCTGCATTGGGAAGATTTTGGCCGAGAAAATGCACGACGTAATTTAGAACGTTATCATAGTCAAATGTGTACGTTTAACGATGATATGCAAGGAACGGGTGCTGTAACTTTAGTCGCGCTCTTATCAGCCATCAAACGTACCAAAGTTCCTTTAACGGAGCAGCGTGTGGTTATCGTCGGTGCTGGGACAGCAGGAACTGGAATAGCGGATCAACTTTGCGCGGGGATGATACGAGAAGGTTTATCTAAAGAAGAAGCATTATCGCGGTTTTATTTGGTGGGTAGACACGGTTTGATACATGAGGCTATGTCAAATCTGACTGCTTTTCAAAAACCTTACGCACAACGTTTAAAGGGTGAATTAGTTACTACATTACAGTTGTATGATGTGGTGCAAAAATTTAAGCCCACTGTTTTAATTGGTTGTTCGGGTCAAGGCGGAATTTTCACTGAAGCGATTGTTAAAACCATGGCGGCACAGGTGGAATTTCCGATAATTTTTCCTTTATCAAATCCTACAGAAAAATCGGAAGCAACACCGGATGACTTATTGAATTGGACAGAAGGGCATGCACTGATTGCTACGGGTAGTCCTTTTGGTCAAGTCGATTTTAAAGGTGAAAAAATCCCGATTGCACAATGTAACAATGCACTTATTTATCCAGGAATAGGTTTAGGTGTTCTTGTCGCTAAAGCGAAACGCTTGAGTGAAGGTATGCTTTGGGAAGCATGTAAAGCGCTAAGTAGTTTTGCGAGTGAAACCGCCGATGCTAAAAAAGCATTACTACCAAATTTTGAAGACGTTCAGGCTATTAGTCGCTGTATCGCGTTGGCCGTAGCAACACAAGCACGCCAAGAAGGATTATCCGAAGTTAAAAATTCTATGGATTTTGCTGAGGAAATCGACCGTCAATTTTGGTATCCGGAATATGTTAACTTTCATTATTCGTCGTTACTATGACTTTATTAGAAGAAACCTGTACGGATTATGATGTCGTTATTATTGGCGCAGGGATTATTGGCTTAATTTTGGCTTGTTATTTGCAAGGTCAGGGTTTAAGAATTGCCATAATAGATAAGGGAACTTCTAATACTACTTCGAGTCTTACAACCCAGCTACGTTTTATCGCGCTTACATTGGCTTCACAGCTTTCTTTACAAGAATTGAATGTTTGGCAGCGACTTAACAAAAAACAGTGCGCGCCATTCCGTAGTATGCAAGTATGGGAATCTGGGCAAACCGCGCAGCTTTTTTTTGATAGTGCGGATATCGGTGAAGTTTGTTTAGGTTATATCGTCAATAATTTCGATTTAGAACAAGCTTTATACGCACAAGCAAAAACCGATAATGAATTGACTTGGTTTGCGCCCGATGCTTTAGTCGATATGCAGGTGGAAGAACAGCAAGTATTCGTAACATTAGCGTCTGGGACTGAAATAAGTACATGTTTGTTAATCGGTGCCGATGGAGAACGATCTAAAGTTCGCCAATTGGCAGATTTACATATTAAAGCGACTGATTATGCACAACGCGCACTGATTGCGACAGTACAAACTGAAAGCGTGCACGATGAGACTGCAAGACAGATTTTTTTAGCGAATGGGCCTTTAGCTTTTTTGCCTTTGAAGGATGCCTATCATTGTTCCATTGTTTGGTCTAATTCACCCGAAGAGATACAGCGTTTAGAATCTATGAATGCCGAATCCTTTTGTGAAGAATTAACACAGGTTTTCGAGCAACGTTTAGGCCAAGTGATATCGACCAGTTCACGTTTAAGTTATCCCTTAAAAACGCAAGAGGCGGAGCACTATGTTAAATCGGGTGTAGCATTAATTGGAGATGCTGCTCATATCATCCATCCCTTAGCCGGCCAAGGTGCGAACTTGGGTATGTCCGATGCGCAATGTTTAGCAAAGGTGATCCTAGAAGCAAAACAGAAGCACCGATCGATAGGTGCTTTTCATACCTTACGTCGTTATGAGCGAGAACGTCGTTTTTATAATCGTCTGATGATGGGAGGTGTGGATGGAATTAAATATCTATTTGCGACCCGCAATCCGATCATACAGAAAACGCGTCAGTTCGGATTGGGTGTGATTAATAATGTAGCTTGTTTGAAAAATGTTATCGTTCGTTATGCGATAGGTGAGTAACTCAATGTTTTAATTGTTTGAGCTCTTTTTGTTCTAACCATCCTTTGTTTTCTAGCCATCCTTCTAATAAATTTGAAGAGCTTTTCAAATGGGTTATAGTTTGTTGGGTATTTTCCAGTATCTTTGTCTTTGGGGGACTATTAAAAAAACTAGGTACTTTGAATATATATTTGTCAGTTTTTACTTCGGTTGGTTTAATATGGCTTTCTAAACTTTGTAAGCCCGCTTTGAGGCCAAAACTTATTGTAAATAAACCAATTGAGTCATCTTCTTCTTGATCATAGAAGTATTGTAATAGAGGTTTAAGTGCTTCGTTTAAATCATCGATTTTTTTTTGTAACAGATTATACTCTCTCTTGGGTGAATTAATTTCCTCGAGAAGTTCTCTGGTATTTTTTAGTAATGAATTTAAGTTTTCTTTACTAATTCTATTATTTTCGAACATAAATTGACTATTTTTTAACCAATGATATTTATCTGTAAAGTATAGGCCTTTAATATTAAGAAAGACTTAAAAGGAACCAAAAAATGGCTAAAAATCCTGCTTTTATCATTCTAGATCGAGATGGGGTGATTAATTTTGAATCCAAGGATTATATTAAGACGCCGGAGGAATGGTTACCCATTCCTGGTAGCTTACAAGCCATTAGCTTACTCACTAAAGCTGGCTATACCATCGCCGTGGCGACTAATCAATCAGGTGTCGGTCGCGGGTTTTATACAGAGGCAGACTTAGCCCTTATCCATCAAAAAATGTTGAATAGCATAAAAGCGTTGGGAGGTAATGTGGATAAGGTGTTTTACTGTCCTCACCTCCCGGATGATCATTGTAGCTGCCGTAAGCCAGGCATCGGCTTATTCGAACAAATTGCCGACTATTATCAACTGGATTTAAGAGGGATTATAGCTATTGGCGATTCTCTACGTGATATCAAAGCAGCACTGAAAGTGGGTTGCGAGCCTATCTTGGTGTTAACGGGCAATGGTGAACAAACCCTACTAAATAATCGCGAATTAGCCGATGAGATCCCGGTTTTTCCAGATTTGTTAACCGCCGTGCAGAAATTATTACAGGAAGAGCAGCATGTCTAAACCAAAACGCATTTACACCTGTCAGTCCTGCGGTGGACAGTTTTTACAATGGTCTGGCCAATGTAGTGAATGTCAGGCTTGGAATTGTTTAGTAGAAGAGAGTACATCGCGTTCATCGCATGTGCTTCCACGTATGAATGGTTATGCAGCCGTCGATGCAAAAATAACCGATTTAAATAGCATACGATTTAGTGAAATAGAGCGATTTTCTTCAAGGATTAAAGAATTGGATAGGGTGCTAGGCGGAGGGATAGTTCCAGGTTCGGTGATACTGATGGGTGGCGACCCAGGTATCGGAAAATCTACCTTATTGTTACAAAGTCTTTGTCAATTGAGCGAGCATCATTCCGTGCTTTACATTACGGGTGAAGAATCGCTTCAACAGGTGGCTTTACGTGCGCAACGTTTAGAATTGCCGCAAAAGAAAATTCGTTTGCTGACTGAAACTCGAGTTGAAAGTATTTTAACGCATGCCTTACAAGAGAAGCCGCAAGTTTTAGTTATTGATTCGATACAAACCATGCATACCGATTTAATTCAATCTGCTCCGGGTGCAGTAGGCCAATTGCGAGAAAGTGCTATGCAATTGACCCGTTTGGCTAAGCAAACAGGAATTGCTTTGTTTTTAGTAGGACATGTGACTAAGGATGGTACACTCGCAGGTCCGAGAGTTTTAGAGCATATGGTGGATACCGTTTTGTATTTTGAAGGCGAAGCGGATAGTCGACATCGATTGATACGATCAGTTAAAAATCGTTTTGGTGCGGTGAATGAATTAGGCGTTTTTGCTATGACCGAGAAAGGTTTGCGCGAAGTTAGCAATCCATCAGCGATGTTATTGTCGCGATCCGGATTAGCCGTTTCAGGTAGTTTAGTCACAGCTACTTGGCAGGGTAGTCGTCCTTTATTAGTCGAAGTACAAGCTTTAGTGGATAACAGTCACTTAGGTAATCCCCGCCGAGTAACGGTTGGTTTAGAAAGTAATCGTTTAGCCATGTTATTGGCGGTATTGCATCGACATGCAGGTATTATGACTTATGATCAGGATGTCTTTATTAATGTGGTGGGTGGTGTGCGTTTATTAGAAACCAGCGCAGATTTACCGGTTTTATTAGCTGTGCTATCGAGTTTACGTGATAAACCTTTTCCAGAAGATTGTTTAGTATTTGGCGAGGTCGGTTTATCCGGTGAAATCCGTCCGGTCCCAAATGGTCAAGAACGTTTACGCGATGCCGCTAAACATGGTTTTAAATCAGCAATTATTCCTAAAGCTAATATGAGCAAGCAAGCAATTGATGGTATGACGGTTTTTCCGGTGGCACAGTTAACAGAAGCTTTGGATATAACTCGGCAGATTACTAATCTAGAGAAATTACTCAATTAAAGTTCTTTATTTTTTATTGCGTTAGTATTCGTTAAAAATTCGGAGATTAGTTTGGTTATGCGCATCGCTGCCTTCCCATCTCCATAAGGTGAACCCGCTTCGCTCATTTTTTGATAATGATTTTTATCGTGCAGCAATTTTTCAACTTGATTAACAATAGTATCTATATCAGTCCCCACCAATAAAGCCGCTCCACAGGCTACACCTTCTAATCTTTCTGTTTCTTCTCTTAAAACTAATAAAGGTTTGTGTAAGGCAGGAGCTTCTTCTTGTAATCCACCCGAATCGGTTAGGACAAAATGACACGTGTTTAAGAGAGTAACGAGTTCCATATATTCTAAAGGTTCACATAGAATGATGTTTTTAATAGTGTTAAGCTCTTTTAAAATAATTGGTTTAACATTAGGGTTTGGGTGGATAGGTAAAATTATTTTGATAGTTGGGTTTTTTTCAGCGATTTTTTTTAATGCTTGGCAAATATTAAAAAGTGGTTTTCCGAAATTTTCACGACGGTGACAGGTTACTAATATAATTTTTTTGTCATTTGCTGCTGGAGTTTTTATCTTTTTTATAGAATGATATAAAGTATCGATAATCGTGTTACCTGTCACATAAACATGCTGGGTAATACCTGCATTTGCTAAATTATTGGCAGTGATTTGTGTGGGGCAAAAATGTAAAGCAGATATTGATGAGATGGTTCTACGGTTAAATTCTTCGGGAAAAGGGTTATAAATAGTTGAGGTTCGAAGTCCTGCCTCGATATGAGCAAAAGGAATTTTTTTGTAAAATGCGCAGAGGGCGCTAATTAAAGTGGTGGTTGTATCACCTTGAGCAATAAGTAAATCACAATGGTTTTCTGCAAAAAATTTGTCAAAATGCAAAAATAAATTAGCGCTCAATTGATTAAGACTTTGGTTGGGTCTCATCACATCGAAATCAGCATCAATTTTGATATCCATAGATTTAAGTATAGGTATAAGTAATCCACGGTGTTGTGAAGTAATCACTGTTTTTACAGTAAATCGATTTATTTTTTGCAAACTATCGATAACCGGAATCATTTTCAAGGCTTCTGGTCGCGTGCCTATGACACAAACAATATTAATTTTTTTCATGAAAATTTGTAGTTTGCTTATTAAATAATTTTAAGTGGGTTAATAATTCTTCAGCTTGTTTCTCTCGGCTGAAATTTTTTGCAAAATTTAAAGATTTATGCGCTTGATCTGACATTTGTAGTTCATCATTCGCTAAACTTAGAATTAATTTTTCTAAATGGGTTTTATTACCACCCATAACAAACCATCCCATACCTGACTCTGATAAAAATCTTCGCGCTTCTCCGTTTGGACCATAAAATAATACCGGAATTCCCATAGCCATTGCTTCGATTATTTTTGAGGGTAAAACCATTTTATTGGTTTCTATTGGTGCCAACGGAATAATTGCTAAATTAATTAGAGACCAATATTCTGGAATAACTTTCCCGGGAAATGGGCCATCGATCGTGACATTGTTGATGTTATTTAGAATAAGATATTCAGCTAATTCTTTTCGCTTAGGGCCATCGCCAATCATGAGGAAATGTATCTGGTTATAGTTTTTTTTGGTTAATGATTCTGCTATTGCAATAATATCTTCATGATTATGTGAAATACCAAAAGTGCCAATATAGCCCACCACAAATTTTCCAGACAAATGATAATCTGCCAGTAATAATGGATTTTTCTTTCTAGGATAGAATTCTTTACTTGCACCGGATATAGAAGTAACAATTTTGTGATCTGGAATACCTAATTTATTTAAATAATTTCTATAATAATCCGATAAAATAATAATAGAATTAGCTTTATGATACATCCAAAGTTCAATTTTCTTAATAAATTTATAGATCCAATTTTTTTTTATGAAACCGCTTGCCGCAACTGCATCCGGCCATAAATCGCAAACTATCATGATAAACGGTACTTTTTTGATGATTGCTAAACAACAAGCAGAAAGTGCACAAAAAAATTGTGGTGTTACACCGATAATCATATCCGGTTTTGACTGCCATAAACCAAAAAAGAAAGCTGACAAACCAAATGAAATAAAATCTAAGGTTCTCCGAATGAGTCCATGGTTTGGACGCATATAGGTTTTAACACGTATAATTTTGACATGATTAAGAATAGATGTTGTTAACCACTTATTTTTGTAACCAGGAAAAATTTTTCCTTTTGGAAAATTAGGGTGGCAGGTTATTACTGAAACCACCTGTCCTTGTTCAGCCCATAACTCAGCGAGTTCAGAAAAAATCCGAGCATTTGCATTCATTTCTGGGTAATAATTATCACTCAATATTAAAAGGTTCATAAATGGCAGTTATTATTATTTTTGTTTTATGATTCCAAGTATTTTCTTTAACTTCTTTTTTCATAACCTGAAAGTATTTATGATCTGTTAGTATTTTTACTAATAGCATCTATAATTACTTTTGCCCGAGTTTCCCAAGTATTTTCTTCTGCTTCTTTCTTCATGATTTGGAAATATTTATCATTTTTTGCTAAGTTTAACGCTTTAGTTACTAGACTGATGAATTCTTCATGAGTGTTTGCAATCAAAACTGATTTATATTGTCTGCATTCTGGGATAGCAGTCGTTACAATAGGAACACCTATATTCATATATTCAAATAACTTAACGGGTGAGCAACCAGCAATTACCTCGTTATCAATAAAAGGGATAATTGATACATCAAACCATCTCGCATAATCAAACAGTGCTTCATGCTTTATAGGAGGTTCTGTAATGATATTGCCTTGTTTATTTAAACCATATTGATTAAATAACTGATTATTAAATAGACCAATAAGGCATATATCACATTCTGGAAAAAACTGAGATAGTTTAAGTACCAATTCATAGTCGAACCAATTGGCAATTGCTCCAAAATAGCCAATGATCTTCCGTTTATTTTTGGTTGATTGTTTAAGCTTCTTTGGGATTTTTATAGCACGATTATGCTGAAAATTATCCTTATTGGCTGCATTTGGAACGAGAAAAATATTTACCGAGGATCCCCTTATTTTTACGGCGTGCTCATACAAACTATTAGCCGAAGCAAGAATCAATATTGACGAATTTTTAAAGCAATATTCTTGACTTTCTAAGACATTCTTAGGAATCTCAGTGAGAAAAATATCTTCATGAATATGATCGCAGTAGTCATAGATAACTAAGTGGTTGTTTTGAATCAAATTCTTAAGATACTCTACATATAAAACATCTTTCGCGTAACAATTAAAATAATAAACAGTTTTGATTCGGCCATGCACCTTTTCAATGAAAGTTTTGTCTGTAGTTAAATAAAGCTTATCCTGCAATTTTCTAATTTCTTTTGTGTTTAGTTTATCGTGATGCTCGAATCCATGAAAAATACAAGTTAAACCGAGCTTACTTAATGCTATAGGAATATGATGAAATCGTTGGATATATTCGAAGTTCCAAGGCATAAATTTCTCAAAAATAACAGTAGCATCTCCACAGTCGAATAGAACCTGTTCCTTATTAGAAATTTTTTTAACCGGGTTATAAGGAATAGTTTTTAATAACTTTATCCATTTATCTTTCCATATATCAAGTGAAAAAGCTTGTGCAACTTGATGAGCATGTTGTCCCAGTTCTCTACGCAATTGTGGATCTTCAATTAAGCTACCAATTGCTGTGTATAATTCATCTGTGCAAGGATCTATTGTCAATCCATTATATCTATTAATAATTAATTCCGGTAAACCGCCAATATTAGTTGTTATAATTGCTTTACCACAAGCCATTGCTTCTAAACAGCTTAACGATGTCCCTTCAGTATAGGGGGTAGGAATTAACACAATATCTGCTTTTTGATAAAGACCTAGCATTTCACGAGGCTCAGCTTCGATATGTGATACTTTACCTTCAAATTCATTTAGAAATCTTTGAAGTTGATTTTTTTGATCGTGATGAACATAACCCCCAAGTATTAAAAGTATATTTTCATATTTTTTAAACAATTTCGGAAACACATCCAAAATATACTGAAATCCACGATCAGTAGTAATCCTACGTGGAAAAAGTATATGAATAATATCGCTTTCATTAGTTAATTTTTTTAAGGGTTTAAAAGACTCTAAGCATACAAAGTTGGGGATATAGTGAAAATTATGATATCCAACTCCTTTGTAGCCTCTGAACCAATTGATAGCTACGGCACTATTACTGACCACAGAATAGCAAACCTTTAATTTTTTAGAATATAAATCGATATTTGAAGAATGCAAACGGGCAGGGTCATCCCAAAACATACTGTGAATAATGCCAATGGATATTGATTTACTATTTAAGGGCACTAAACTAAAAGGTGAGTATATACATACATCAGCAAAACACTCCAGTTCCTCTATAGCTTGAGAAAATTTATCAGCATTTGTTAGAACTGGGATACCGAAAATACTTAACCCATCGTATTCTTTAGCCCAAAAATCAGAATTACCCATTTGAACTAAAATAATTTCGAAATTATTGTTTTTTAAAATATTTGATAATTCTTTGCAATATCTTTCAGCGCCACCCGCTAAATGTTTATCGCCATTAAAATCTAGAAAGGCAAGTTGAAAAATTATGCATTTCTTATTTTTTTCGTTACGTTGTAAAGTATGTTTTATTCTTAATGATTGTTCATCAGTCAACAATGGATCTGACGTTTGTCTAGAGGGGACTTTGTTATTAATTCTAGGGAAAATTTTAGATTTTGAATATTTTATTGTTGAAAATATACCGTATTGTTTGATATGGTATTTGAACCTAGAAAAAATATTTAGGATACCAAACGTTTTATAAATTAAATATACCTGTTTTGTAACAGTTTTTATTTTAAAATAAAATCGTGCTAGGTTATTTAAAATTACTATATTATTTGAACTCAATTTATCCTCATATTTTTTCTTTTTATTATTTTATTGATAATTTTATTAAGAATAAGGTGGGGAAAAGTCCGGGAGTTGGCCGGTCCAAAAGAATTATTAATCCCTTATTGTTATCAATTTATTCTAGAGTCATTCTGGTGGCTATGGGTGGGCTCGAACCACCGACCCCAGCATTATGAATGCTGTGCTCTAACCAACTGAGCTACATAGCCTTACTTCAACCTATATCGACTTTGTTTGTGCTCCTTTCTGCGCTATGCAATCTTGCTTCGCTTGAGAAAAGGTGGCCTATTGTGCTAAAGCAGCACTGAATCTGTCAAGCAATAAACTTAGAAAAAAATTATTTTTTATTTTTAGAGTAATAGCGTTGAGTTAAGCCTAAGGCGGCTAAGACATTTTTCATCGGTAATGCCTCATTAGGCAACATCTTAGCTTGGAGGTTTTGGGTTTGATAATAACCTGAAGGGAAAATGGTGATAATTTCTTTATCATTCACCAGACCTAAATTGGTATAACTATGAATTAATAAAAAAGCAGGAGTTTTTTCATTAAACAATGACTGACCAATACTGCAGTCCTTTATAGGATTTTGCAAACCAAAGATTCGGCTGAGTAAAGTGGGTATTACGTCATAATGACTAGTCATATGTTTGATCAATAGCGGCTTTTGGCCTGGCCAATGAATAATCAAAGGGACTTGAGTTTGGTAGCGAGTGAAATTGCTGGCATGTCCCCAATAACCTTGATGATTATCATTGAACTCGTTACCATGGTCGGCAGTAATAAGAACTAAAGTATTATCTAATAAATGTCGTTTTTTAAGTAAAGCTAAATCTTCACCCACTAATTTATCAATGTAATACAAGGCATTTTTATAACGATTAAAGGTGGGGGTTGGATTAGTATGGCTAGTATAAGTTAAGCGATCACAGACCGATATACTGGGTTGAAAAATATGTATTGGACTATCCCCAATACAGAAACTATGCGCGGCATCATAAAATACAAAGCTAAAAAAAGGCGAAGGGGTTTGTGTTATAAATTGCTTAAATTCTTTGGTAATCTGTTTGTCTCTATCGTAAGGGGTATACCCTATTGTTGAGGTTTTTAAATTTTTTATTCTCGCAAATACATTTAGGTTAAAAGGAGGTGCGAGTAGTGAAGCGCTAGCGAAAATGCCCATATGATAATTTTCAGCGAGCAGTTTATCCATAAATAATGGACTTTTATGCTGATTAATAGTGGCAGCCCAATAAGTTGCCGGTAAACTATAAAACAAAGAAAATAGGCCGGGTTGAGTTCCATTTCCGCCGCTGAAATGTTGTTGAAACTGCCAACTCTGTTGAGCAAAACGATAAATATTCGGGGTATTGATAGCACTCAACATATCAAAACGCCAGCTATCTATCAAAATAAAAACGATATTAATCGGTTTTTTATGTAGTTTGTAAACTAGAGGATGCAAAGGGTAGTCAAGTTTTTGATTAGCATGATTAATTTCTACAAAATCTGAACGATAAAGACTTTCTAAATGAGAAAGGGCTTGTTGGCCAGGTAATAATTTGGCTAAAACTTCGTAATAGAGGGGTATTGCATAAGCTTGCTGGTTAAGCGCTAGCGCGGTGGAACTTTTGATTAATATGGCTAGCATATAGTAAGAAAATAAAAGACAAGCTAGCATTGCAACAGGGTAATGTAAGACGTAAGTTTTATGACGTAATTTTTTACATATGAACAGGGCTAAACCTATTTCTAAAACAAATAAAAAGCCAGATAATAATCCTATCGATAACCATTCCAGCCAAGAAAGATCAAACACTTCGTTGGCTTCCCCTCCTGTCAATAATTTCCAAATAACGCCATTTAAATGAAAGTGGTATTGGCCAAATACAAACGTGTCTATGCTAAGTAAATAAGCGAATAAGAAACCTATAATGACTGAAACAGAAAGTATGAGCTTTTTTCTAGGACAAAGAATGACAAGTAGAATGGGAATAATAGCAGCAACACAAGCAAAAAAACCGAGTTGACCCAAAAATGCACTGAATAAAAACAAACACGCCAGTAGCTGATTAGCTAGGGACGAAACAGATAAATGAAAGGGGATAATAATGGCAAGATAATGCAAGCCAATTCCCCAAAATAATAAGGCATTTCCGATGAAAAACCAAAATATCCAATTAAAATAAATTTTTTTTGTTGTTAAGGACATTTTTTTTATTGTTGTTATTTTTTTTTATAAATGCACGGGAGGTTTATTTACTAGTTTTTTGATCTAGCAAAGGTCGCATTGTTTTAGTTTTTTGCGTAAAGTACCGCGACTGATACCTAACATTTTCGCTGCTTTGGTTTGATTTCCACGAGTTTGGCGTAATACCACTTCTAACATCGGTGTTTCCACCTCGGCCAAAACAAGACCATAAAGATTAGAAGGTGTGTTTCCATCTAATTGCGAAAAGTAATTTTCTAAAGCCTGTTCGACATAAGTTTTTAGCGGCTGCTGAGGAGCGCCAGTGCTAGCAACCATAGGTAGAACAGGAAGTTGATCGACTGCATTTTGCATATACATTATCCTTTGAGACTTGACTAGGTCAGAGGAGTTTCCATGATATAGTAGCTAAGAGGTTGCGACAAGCGTCTTTTGGCGGATTTTTTGAATTTCTTAGCCATTAAGTAAAGCCAAACCCTAATTATTCTTTAATATTTCGCATATTAATGCAGAAAAGCCTCGTGTTTATGATCATCATTATGCAGAATGATGATATAGCCTAGAAAAATTGCCAGGATAGGTCTATTTAATATATGGGGTTTGATATGCATATCTATCTTAAAGGAAGATATATTTTGTTAAATTTTACTAAGTTTTTAAAAGTGTTGGTATTTGGGTTGAGCTTCGGGGCAGGAATGTTGCCCGCTTATGCTAGTCAACAAGCTTTACCTGTAGATCAGGTTTTTCAAGTCTCAGTACAGCGCTTAAATAATAAAACATTGACTGCACGTTGGACTATCAAGCCCGGTTATTATCTTTACCGAAATAAAATACATTTCCAAAGTACACCCATACGTATTAATTCAGTGGTTTTTCCTAAAGGAATAATTAAACATAATCAATTTATTGGAAAATACGAAGTCTATCAGGGACATGTGGTGACGTTATTAAAATATTTGCACCCTCTTCCTGATCAAAATCTTGATATAGAAATCCACTATCAAGGTTGCGCCATAGCAGGTTTTTGTTATCCGCCTGTAGTTAAATACTTAACGCTAACCCATTCGGGAATGTCTACTAGTGGAATTAACCAAAATTCTACAGATGTAGGGCAGAATTCATTGGTAAATAATCAAGGACAATCTATAAAAACTGCTAGCGAACAAAGTAAAATCTTAAGCTTATTAGCAGGTCATAATATTTTTTGGACATTGATTAGTTTTTTTGGATTTGGCTTATTATTATCGTTGACTCCTTGTGTGTTGCCATTGATCCCAGTATTATCGGCTATCATTTTAGGGCAAAAGCAATTAACAACGGTTAAAGCATTTAGTTTATCAATAACTTATGTTTTGGCTATGGCATTTACCTACGCAGTGGCAGGAGTTTTTGCTGGTCTAGCAGGTAGTTATTTACAAGCATTCTTACAAAGTCCCTGGGTAATTGTCATTGTTTGTGCATTGTTTGTAGGTTTGGCATTTTCCTTATTTGGTTTTTATGAGCTACGGTTGCCAGCAAGTTGGCATGAAAAATTAATTCACATTACCAATCGTCAACAAGGTGGCAATTACATCGGTGTGGCCTTGATGGGTTGCTTGTCTACCTTAGTTATTTCCCCTTGTGTAACAGCCCCTTTAGTGGGTGTATTAACTTACATTGGGAATACCGGTAATGCACTATTAGGAGGTTTAGCATTATTTGTTTTAGGTTTAGGCTCAGGTGTTCCTTTACTGATTATTGGGACTTCAGCGGGTAAATGGTTACCTAAATCGGGTCCTTGGATGAATAGTATTAAAATTATCTTAGGGATATTAATGTTGGTTATGGCGGTGTGGTTATTAGCTCGTATCCTCCCGACTAATTCTCGACCCTTTCAACTTCTTAATCCCAATCAAGTAGTCAGCTCAGAAACAAGCAACTTTCAGACCATTAAAAGTATTTCAGATTTAAATTTAGTTTTAAAGCAAGCAAAACAACAGAATAAACCTGTTTTGCTCGATTTTTATGCCAATTGGTGTTTATCTTGTAAGGAAATGGAACGAGTCGTCTTTACGGCTCCGCAAGTTAAATCCTTAATGTCACATTTCATTTTATTAAGAGCGGATGTCACGGCTAATGATGATCAGGATAAGGCTTTAGAGCAGCAATTTCATGTGATTGCGCCACCGACCTTTTTATTTTTTGCGCCGAATGGACAAGAATTAACGGATGCTAGAATAGTTGGACAAGAAGAAAGTCAAACCTTTGCTAGTCATTTACAAAGTGTGTTAGCTATAAATAATACGCGTCACACTTAACGTTTGAATAGGTAAACCAAACATTTACTTTAGGTATTTTGCTTTGCGAAGCAATTGTAGTAAATTTTTTTTGGGAAATTGTATTAACACAACACCGAGTAAGATGGCAATAACACCCAAGCCTTCTGTCCATTGCGGGCGATTGTGAAAAAAAATAAAATCCCAAAATATCGCCATGACAGGAACAATATACATTACTGCACTCGCTCGAACCGCATCCCATTCACGAATTAAATAATAATAAATAATCCAAGCAATTGCAGTGGAAAATAAACCCATATAAACGCTTGCCACCCAGATAATAGGCGTATGCAATAACAAACTACTACTTGGCCAATGCTCGAATAGCAGTGATACTAGCATTAGAAAGATAAGACTGGCCCAATGCTGATGATAGATATTGGCATAAAAGTCTAATTTAGTTTGACCGGATAACATACGTTGATTTAGTAAATTACCCACTGAATAACTGATAGCCATCAATAATAACGAAACGGTGCCTAACAGGGCAGAATGTGCAGAATTAAAACTCAATAAAGGCCAAAAAATAATACAAATACCTAATAAACCTGTGAATAAACCAATAAATTTTAAAAAAGAAAAATTTCTGGTTTTGGGAGAAATTAAACTAAATATTAATGTCCAAATTGGTACAGTTCCATTTAAAATTCCCGCTAAACCGGAAGAGATATGTTGCTCACCATAAAATAAGAAGGAGAATGGAAGTCCTTGAGAAAAAAGTCCCATGATCCAAATACGCCAACGCAGATTAAATGGAACGGTTACGCTTTTTTTTAAGAAACAAAAAATAAGACTCAAGAATATTAATGCTAAACCTACACGTAGCATTGCACCAAAGAAAGGAGGAACGTGTAATACCACGGCTTTAATACCAACAAATGAACCACTCCAAAAAGCAGCAAGTAAAAAAAACCAACAATAATTTATATTTTTATTCATTATTATAATTAACCATTAAATCAAGTTAAGTCGACTGCTAGTGCGTCTAATTTTTGCAAACCGCGTGGTAATTTATGGCCGCGTTGACCTCTTTTTCCGATATAATTTGCCAAATCCGAACCTTTCAACGTCAATTGTTTTTTTCCTGAAATTAACATCAACTTACTATTTTTTGTCGGTAAAATTACTATTTTACTTATAAATTCTTCACGTAGCTCAAGTTTTTTTGGAGGAATTTGTATCATTTTATTGCCTTTACCGCGAGCTAATATTGGTAATTCTTGTGCAGATATAATTAATAAGTATCCTGTATTCGTGGCCAAGGCAATATAACTGGAGTCAATGTGATTAACCGTTAATAGAGGTAGAACATGCGCATGATGAGCCAATTTTAACAATGCTTTGCCATTACGGTTTTTAGAATACAGCTCAGATAATTGTGTAATAAATCCATAACCCGCATCAGTGCTGACTAATACAGACTGCTCAGGATCTCCAGTTATCATACCTTCAAAATTTGCTCCTGACGGAAGATTAAAGCGACTTGTTAATGGTTCTCCTGAACTACGTGCCGAAGGAAGCGTATGTATCGATGTTGAATAACTACGTCCCGCTGAGTCAATAAAAGCAATTAATTGATTACTGCGCCCAAGTACAGTCGCTTTTAAAGAATCACCCGCTTTAAAAGTTAAACCGCTGACATCAAAATCATGACCTTTTGCCGCGCGGATCCAACCTCGAGTCGATAAGATGACGGTCATGGACTCAGAAGGAATTATTTCGGTTTTTTGTAGGGCTTGTGCAGCGCTACGTTCAACCAAGGGTGATTTACGGGTATCACCATACAACTTGGCGTCTTCTAGTAATTCTGCCCGAATAAGCCGTTTCAATTGAGCTTTAGAAGATAAAATTTTCTGGATTTTGTCTCGTTCTGCGATCAAGTTCCCTTGTTCTGTTTGCAATTTAATTTCTTCTAATTTAGCAAGTTGGCGTAAACGGATTTCTAAAATGGCATCGGCTTGAGTTTCACTCAATTTAAAACGTTTCATCAACCGAATTTTTGGATCATCATATTGCCGTATAATTTTTATGACTTCATCGATATGCAAATAGACAATCAAAAAGCCTTCTAGAAGATGAAGTCGATGTAAAATTTTATTTAGGTGAAACTCTAAACGTTTTCTTACGGTAGTTTGTCGGTATTCTAGCCATTCTTGTAATATGACAAGCAGATTTTTTACCTTAGGCCGTCCATCAAGACCTATCATATTAAGATTAATACGATAACTGCGTTCTAAATCTGTTGTTGCAAATAAATGTGTCATCAAGGTTTCAATATCAACTCGATTCGATCGGGGTACAATCACAAGTCTGGTTGGATTTTCATGATCTGACTCATCACGTAAATCTTCTATAAGTGGTAATTTCTTATCGCGAATTTGTTCAGCAATCTGCTCAATAATTTTCGCGCCAGAGACTTGATAAGGAAGATCGGTAATAACAATTTGGTTTTTTTCTTCTATGTAAACAGCGCGTGCTCGAATGACACCTTGGCCTTGTGAATAAATATTACAAATCTCAGCACGAGGAGTAATTATTTCTGCTGCAGAAGGGAAATCGGGTCCGATTACCAGTTCACAAAGCTCTGCCAAAGTGGTATTGGGTTCGTCTAATAAACGAATACAAGCGCTTACTACTTCACTAAGGTTATGTGCAGGGATATCCGTGGCCATGCCGACTGCAATACCCGATCCACCATTTAATAAGATATTAGGTAAGCGTGCGGGTAATAGTTTAGGTTCTTCCAGGGTAGCGTCAAAATTAGGTACCCAATCAACCGTTCCATCTGATAGTTCGTTGAGCAGGGCTTGGGCATAACGAGTTAGGCGCGATTCGGTATAACGCATGGCAGCAAAAGATTTGGGATCATCTTGAGAACCCCAGTTTCCCTGTCCATCAATAAGAGGGTAACGATAAGAAAAATCCTGCGCCATTAATACCATGGCTTCATAACAGGGGCCATCACCATGAGGATGAAACTTACCTAAAACATCACCGACTGTACGCGCTGATTTTTTATATTTTGCGAGTGCGGTTAAACCTAATTCAGACATGGCATAAATAATGCGTCGCTGTACAGGTTTTAGACCATCACCAATATGCGGTAGGGCTCGGTCAAGAATGACATACATGGAGTAATCAAGATAAGCTTTTTCTGTGAAAAGACGCAGTGCTTGATGCTCAATGGGTGAATGTGTTATGGATGATAATTTACTTTTGGCCATTACTTTATAGCCTCTTAAAAAAAGAACCCTAGTTCATTGACGTCTTTTTGTAAGGACGATATTGGGTGGGCATGTTGAGGACAGCTTGTGTGCAGTATAAGATGATCATGATATTTTACAATATAGTTTTTAAAAAACCTTTACAGGTTTTTAATAAGCCTTAAAACTCATAACCCAGCGTAAATAAATGTTTCACATCAATGCCTTGATTGGGGGGGAATAGACTGGCGTTCGAATAATGTAGATAATGATAACTGAATGACCAGGTCGTCGCTGTGCTTTTTCGCCACCGTAAACCCAACCCTATTAAATCTTGAAAAGCAAATTGACCCCCTAGATTTCGATGGCCCAAGTGATTATTAGAGAGCCAGCTCGCACCAATTCCTAGTTCGAGGTAAGCTTGAGCGGATAACAGCCAATTTTCGCGGCTCTGTAAGCGTATGAGTGGCGATATGGCCAAAATACTGATAGAACGAGGTTGATTAGCAAGAGGTGGGCTAGTACGCCAATTGGCATAGCTAAGATCCCAGTAGCCAGTTAAATTCAAGCGGGATTTAGCAAAGCCTACCCATGGCCAAAATTGCTGAATAGCGAGTCGATACCCTTTTAAATGATCAGGATCCCCTGTTCCATAGGAAATTTGTAAGCCATGGCTTGCGGCAAAGCTGTTTGTTGGAACCCAGCTAATCAGCATTAAAATGGCATATAAAAAAAAGAGATAATTTTTTTTAGTTAAAACGGGTGAAATTTTCAATTAAACACTCCTTGTCGCATTAATTTTGTTAGGGATAATTTTTTGCTTAGCTTATGGCTTTTATAGTGGACAACAATGTATGCTAAATATCAGCATTGTACTAAAATAACTTACATTATTTCTAATAAAAATAGAGTTTTTAGTGTAGCTTCTCTGCCAAAAATTTTGTTTTATAATTTGTTCTGTTATAATGCCGGGCTCATTATATTCAAGGGATATAAAAATTATTATGCAGCAAGATATCCATCCAGCCTATAACACAGTTACAGTTACCTGTAGTTGCGGTAATAGTTTCAAGACTCGTTCTACTTTAGGTGAGCCCGCTCTTACTATAGAAGTATGTTCAAAGTGTCACCCTTTTTACACGGGTAAACAAAAAATTGTTGATACCAGTGGTCGTGTTGATAAATTTAAACAAAAATACGGCAAACGTACCCTTAAGGTCACCGATAAGGCTGACCCAGCAGAAGCTGCTTAATTAATCCAACTTTGGTGGCTTGCTTAAGAATTAATCTTTAGTTTTCAATTCGCAGGCCAATACTCATTTATATTTTTCTAAGGGGTATGATTTTATGCCGAGAAAACGTATTGACCTTTTTCCCTGGTTAGTATGTGGCTTAGGGGCTTTTTTTTACTGTTATGAATATTTTTTGCGAATCTTGCCGAGTGTGATGACCGAAGATTTACTAAAAATGTTCAATATCAGTGGCGTAGCATTTGGAAATTTAGTTGCTTTCTACTATTACGCTTATACGCCTATGCAATTACCCGTAGGCATGATGATGGATAGGTTTGGTCCTCGAAAACTATTAGCTTTTGCATGTTTAGTTTGTGCTATAGGTACTTACTTGTTTGCTCATCATTATCTGTCCACTGCACAAGTGGGCCGTTTCTTAGTGGGATTTGGTTCTGCATTTGCTTTTGTAGGCGTATTAAAGTTGGCTGCAATATGGTTTCCGCCTTCACGCTTTGCATTCATTGCCGGTATGGCGACATCTCTTGGCATGATAGGTGCAATGACGGGTGATATTATTTTATCTAAGCTCGTATTTTCTTTAGGATCTAATGTAACACTCTATATTGCTGCAACCGTAGGCTTATTACTCACGATATGTTTATGGTATGTCATCCCTGAAAGCAATGGCATGAAAAGCACAGAGGAATCTGCTACCTCAGCGCTTACTTATAAAGCTTTCTTCCAAGCCGTGTTGAAATTATGTAAAAATCCGCAAATGTGGTTGGTAGGGGCCATCGGAAGCCTTTTATATTTATCACTGTCTGCATTTGCTGAAGTTTGGGGAATTCCTTACTTGATTCGAACCTATGGTTTATCTAATTCAACTGCAGCGCTTAATATTTCATTTATTTTTTTAGGATGGGCTATCGGAAGCCCTCTAGTAGGTTGGATCTCTGATAAAATAGGAAATCGACGTCGTCCCATTATTATCGGCGCTTTATTAGGTGCTGGTTTGTTTACTTTATTAATTTATTTTCCTTTTATTTCTCGTCATTTTCTTGGAGTTCTATTATTTAGCTTTGGTCTTTGTAGTTCTGCACAAATTATTGTTTTTCCTATTGCTAGAGAGTTGAATGTTCAGGGACTGGCGGGCACCGCGATTGCTGTCACTAATTTGCTGGTTATGTTGGGAGGAGCTTTATCTGAGCCTTTAATTGGTAAAGCCTTAGATGTACTAACAGGTACGCACGTTAGAGGTAATTTAATGGCTTTTTCGATAGAAAGCTTCCAACATGCGTTGACAATTATTCCTTTTGCATTTGTTATTGCCGCCATATTGGCCGTCTTTGTCAAAGAGACACGGGGTGTTGTGGTTGATGCACCATTAAATGTTGTGAATGGTGCTAGACCTTTAGGCCAGATGCATTAACGCAGTTTTTAATTGGACTAATGCTTTTTCTAGGCTGGCATTATCAAGTGCATAAGAAAGACGTAAATAACCCGGTGCACCAAAAGCTGAACCAGGAACGGTAGCGACGTTCGCACTATTGAGCAAGTAATTAGCTAATTCATGATCAGAGGCAAACTTTTTATCGTTTCCAATAAAGGCATGAAACGAAGGAAAACTATAAAAAGCTCCTTGTGCGAATAAGCAATGTACACCAGGAATTTGATTAAGGCCCTCTGAAAAAAATGTATGGCGTTGATGATAAATCTGATTCATTGTCTGCACGCAATTTTGGTTACCAGTTAAAGCAGCGATAGCTGCAAATTGGGCAATAGAATTAGGATTAGATGTACTTTGTGATTGTATATTGGACATAGCGAGTATGACTTCTTTAGGTCCAGCTGCATAACCAATTCGCCAACCCGTCATCGCATAAGCCTTTGAACAGCCATTTAAGACCAATGTTCTATCATATAATTCCGGACATACATTGAGAATGTTTTTGAAAGGTGCACTATCCCAATAAATATGCTCATAAATGTCATCAGTAAGTATAAATACGGATGGATGACGTAATAAAACCTTAGCCAGTGCATCGAGTTCTGCATGGGTATAGACCATTCCAGTAGGGTTAGAAGGGCTATTAATTATAAAAAGCCGAGTTTTTTCATTAATCGCAGCTTCCAATTGTTGGGGTGTAATTTTTAAACAAGACTCAATAGAACTAGAGATAAAAACCGGCTTTGCCTCTGCTAGTAATGCCATATCTGGGTAGGAAACCCAGTAGGGTGCGGGGATAATAACTTCGTCACCTGGATTTAATAAAGCTTGCATACAATTATAAATAGATTGTTTAGCACCACTAGAAACTATTATTTGATTCAATGGGTAATTCAGATGGTTTTCTTGTTTAAATTTATCAACGACGGCTTGTTTTAAACGTAACATGCCATCCACTGCGGTGTATTTAGTAAACCCTTCATCTAAAGCGATACGAGCCGCTTGTTTAATGGATTCTGGAGTATCAAAATCAGGTTCTCCTACGGTTAGATTAATGATAGGTTTACCGCTGGCTTTAAGTCGATTAGCTGCTGCAGACAGACTTAAAGTAGGCGAAGGTTTAATTTGAGAAACTCGATGTGATAGATTTATATGCATAGATTAGGTCTACTTAAGCTAAACTGGTGCTAATAGGGTCGTCTTTATTATCGACGAGAGATTAATAATAAAGCAAGTCTGTTTCTGACTCCTCTTACCGAGGGGACGAACGCATGGCAATCAGGAAATCACTCACAACAATTGGATTTTTGGCAATATGCCTAAAACTTTAGAATTAATTTCAAACTTTAAACCCGCAGGCGATCAGCCCACAGCGATCAAAGAGTTGATTCATGGATTGGAAGCGGGTTTAGCCTACCAAACATTATTGGGTGTAACCGGTTCGGGTAAGACATTTAGTATTGCACATGTCATGCAAAAAATTCAGCGTCCGGTTTTGATTTTGGCGCCTAATAAAACCTTAGCAGCGCAGTTGTATGGTGAGATGCGAAGTTTTTTTCCGCACAATGCGGTGGAGTATTTTGTTTCTTATTATGATTATTATCAACCCGAGGCCTATGTTCCAACGACAGATACTTTTATTGAAAAGGATGCGGCGGTTAACGAACATATCGAACAAATGCGTTTATCGGCTACTAAATCATTGTTAGAACGTCGAGATGTTGTGATTGTTGCAACAGTATCTGCTATTTATGGTTTAGGTGATCCTAATACTTACATTGATATGATGTTGCATATGCGCCGCGGCGATCAAATCGATCAACGTTTTATTTTAAGGCGGTTGACTGAGCTACAGTATAGTCGTAACGACATGGATTTTCGTCGTGCTACTTATCGTGTGCGTGGTGATGTAATTGATGTTTATCCTGCGGAGTCAGCAGAAGAAGCGGTACGTATTGAATTACTGGATGATACAATAGAACATCTTAGTTATTTTGATCCATTAACTGGCGAATTACTTAGACGAGTACCGCGTCTAACTATTTATCCAAAAACTCATTATGTGACGCCACGAGATAAAATTTTAAACGCCGTTGAATCAATTAAAATTGAATTAAAAGAACGTTTGGCGCAACTACAAACGGCTAATAAATTAGTAGAATTGCAACGTTTAGAGCAGCGTACGCGTTTTGATATTGAGATGCTTTTAGAGTTAGGATATTGTAATGGAATAGAAAATTATTCCCGCTATTTATCGGGTCGCGATGCAGGACAACCGCCGCCTACTTTAATGGATTATTTGCCGAAAGATGCATTGTTGGTGATTGATGAATCTCACGTTACGGTTCCACAATTGGGTGCGATGTATAAAGGTGATCGCTCCCGAAAAGAAACTTTAGTCGAGTATGGTTTTCGTTTACCTTCTGCTTTAGATAATAGGCCTTTACAGTTCCAAGAGTTTTCTGATTTAGCCTTTCAGACTATTTATGTTTCTGCAACGCCGAGTATTTATGAACTTGAACACTCAGGTGCAGTAGTAGAACAAGTCATCAGACCTACAGGTTTAGTTGATCCTTTAATTGAAGTAAGACCTATTGCGACACAAGTTGATGATTTACTTTCTGAGATTAATCGTTGTGTTGCAAAAAACGAACGTGTTTTAGTTACAACTTTAACAAAACGTTTATCTGAAGACTTAACAGAATACCTTGCCGAACATGGGGTGAAAGTACGTTATCTGCATTCAGATATTGATACGGTCGAGCGAGTCGAAATTATTCGTGATTTACGCTTAGGTAAATTTGATGTTTTGGTTGGAATTAATTTACTGCGCGAAGGATTGGATATGCCAGAGGTTGCACTTGTAGCAATTCTGGATGCGGATAAAGAAGGATTTTTACGTTCCGAACGTTCTTTAATTCAAACGATAGGTCGCGCAGCCCGACATATCGACGGTCGAGCAATTCTATATGCGGATAAAACAACCGGCTCGATGCAAAAAGCGATAGCTGAAACTGAGAGACGTCGTACTAAGCAGCTAGCTTTTAATAAGAAACATCACATTACTCCTAAAGGAATCGCAAAAGCGGTGCATGATATTCTTGAGGGCGCGCGATCCGATGTTGCAACGAATAAGCAACATTTGTTAAAAGTGGCTGAAGAGCAAGCTTATTATGCGGCTTTATCTCCAGAGGAACTTGCCAAAAAAATTAAACAATTAGAACGTGAAATGTTTAATTACGCAAAAAACTTGCAGTTTGAAGAAGCTGCTGATGTGCGCGACCAATTAAAAAAACTTAAAGAAAAAATAATGGGAATTGATTAAGCAGTTGCGTCTCTAAATCAAGAGTGTTATTTTCTTCCTCCATTAATTTTGATTAAATCTTTTGTAACCCTGTAGGCACGTAGCTCAGTGGTAGAGCACCACCTTGACATGGTGGTGGTCGGTGGTTCGATCCCACTCGTGCCTACCAACTATTTTTGGATAAGAGTTATGCCTATTATTACCTTATTGGATGGAACACAGCGTACTGTTCCTAATGGGGCTACAATTTATCAAATAGCTGAACAAATCGGGCCTGGCTTCGCAAAATCTGCTATAGCTGCAGAAGTCGATGGGCAACTTGTTGATTTATCTTATTCCGTTAGAAAGAATATTAATTTAAAAATACTTACTTCGTCTGATCCTGAATCATTAGTGATTGTTCGACATTCGACAGCGCATCTACTCGCTTATGCTGTTAAACAATTATTTCCAACTGTTCAGATAGTTATTGGCCCTGCTATAGAAAATGGATTTTATCATGATTTCGCTTTATCACACACTTTTACACCGGATGATTTAATCAAGATAGAACAACGAATGCATGAGTTGGTTAAACTGGATTTACCTATACAACGATCTACGATGTCTCGAGAGGAAGCTATCAAGTTATTCCGTGATTTAGGAGAAGAATATAAAGCAGAGATGATTAATGCAATTCCAGAAAAAGAGGTATTGTCTTTATATCGAGAAGGAGATTTTCTTGATCTGTGTCGTGGACCTCATGTACCCAGTACGGGTAAGCTTAAAGTCTTTAAATTAACGCATGTTGCAGGTGCTTATTGGCGCGGTGATGCCAAAAATGAAATGCTGCAACGTATCTATGGTACTGCTTGGTTAAAAGAAAGTGATTTAAAAGATTACTTATATCGCTTAGAAGAAGCTGAAAAGCGTGATCATCGCAAATTGGCAAAACAATTAGATTTATTTCATATCCAAGAAGAAGCGCCAGGTATGGTGTTCTGGCATCCTCATGGCTGGATTGTATATCAAATTATCGAACAATACATTCGTGCACGTTTGCAAGTAGTAGGCTATCAAGAAATACGTACACCACAATTACTTGCGCGCCAACTTTGGAAAAAATCAGGTCATTGGGATAAATTTTTTAAAGAAATGTTTACCACAGCTACAGAAAATACTGAATTTGCAATTAAGCCGATGAACTGTCCGGGACATATCCAAGTTTTTAATCAAGGTATAAAAAGTTACCGCGATCTTCCTTTGCGTTTTGCTGAATTTGGTTCTTGTCATCGTAATGAGCCCTCGGGTGCATTACATGGTTTAATGCGAGTACGTGGCTTTGTACAAGACGATGCACATATATTCTGTACAGAAGATCAGATTCAAGCGGAAGTAGCCGCTTTTATTGATTTACTTTATAGCGTCTATGCCGATTTTGGCTTTAATGAAGTTATTCTTAAATTAGCAACACGCCCAGAAGCACGTGTTGGCTCAGATGAAAGCTGGACTAAAGCTGAAAAAGCTTTGGCGCAAGCCTTAGATGCCCGAGAAGGGGTAATATGGGCTTATTCACCCGGTGAAGGGGCTTTCTATGGCCCAAAAATCGAATTTTCTTTAAAAGATTGCTTAGGTCGTGTTTGGCAATGCGGCACCATTCAAGTTGATTTTTCTATGCCGGAACGATTAGATGCTGAATATGTAAACGAGCAAGGTGAGCGTAAAACGCCGGTTATGTTGCATAGAGCTATTTTAGGCTCTATAGAGCGTTTTATAGGTATACTCATTGAGCATTATGCGGGTCATTTCCCCTTATGGTTAGCGCCTATTCAAGTGGTTATCATGACTATCACCGATAAACAACACGATTATGCCAGTAAAATAGCTCTGGAATTAGAGCGTTTAGGGCTAAGAATCAAGTTAGACTTGAGAAATGAGAAGATCAGCTTTAAGATTCGCGAACATAGCTTGCAGAAGGTTCCTTATCAACTCGTGATAGGAGCTAAGGAAGTCGATACAAAACAAGTCACCATACGTAGACAAACAGGGGATGATTTGGGTAGTATGTCGGTCCAAACGTTTTATCAGATGATTCGGCAGGCTATTGTGCCGAAAAGTCGAATCGATACGGAGAAATAGTTATTAGTACCGAAAAAGTTATTCAGCATCGACCAGGAGGAATAGGGCAGCCTAGGTCAGGGGCCAGCAATGCAAAAAAGGTTAGGATTAATGGCGAGATTCGCGCTCCCCAAGTCAGGTTAATAGGGCCTGAGCGTGAGCAGTTAGGTGTGGTTTCTTTAGATAAGGCATTAAGAGAGGCTGAAAAGGCTGGTCTTGACTTAGTGGAAATTGTGCCGACAGCTGTTCCTCCCGTTTGTCGGATTATGAATCTTGGAAAATATGTATTTGAATTGAATAAGCAAAAATCAGCACAAAAGAAAAAACAAAAGCGCATTCAATTGAAAGAAATTAAGTTTCGACCCGTAACAGAAGAAGGAGATTATCAGGTCAAGCTACGCAACCTGATACGTTTCCTGCAACAGGGCGATAAAGCTAAAATTACGGTACGATTTCGGGGTCGAGAAATCGCCCATTTGCATTTAGGCGCTAGGCTTATCGAACGTTTAGAAAAGGATTTGGCTGCTTATGCCATAATCGATGATAAACCTAAGATGGAAGGTCGGCAGATGGTGTTAGTGGTTAGCCCAAAAAAAACTAAGTAGCTCAACGATACTCATACCAATGGGAATGTTTGACAAGGCGCCGCGATAGAATTGTGAATTGAGCGGCAACACAGACAAAAATTCAAGTGCGAAGAGTATAAATATAATTAAGTAATGCGGAGTAAAACTCTATTATGCCAAAGTTAAAAAGTCACCGAGGCGCTGCAAAGCGTTTTAAGCCCACAGCGAACGGTTATAAGTGTGCGCAATCACACCATAACCATATCCTTACAAAGAAAGATACTAAGCGTAAGCGTAACTTGCGTCATACAAATTTAGTTAATCCCAGTGACGTACGTGCTGTCGAACGTATGTTACAAGGTTCATAGAAAACAACGAAAGATAATTCAAGAGGTTAAAGACGATGCCAAGAGTGAAACGTGGGGTAACTGCAAGAGCCCGACATAAAAAAATCCTAAAAGCAGCTAAGGGATATAAGGGCGCGCGTAGTCGCGTCATTAGAGCGGCGAAGCAGGCAGTTACAAAAGCAGGTCAGTACGCTTATCGTGATAGAAAGCAAAAGAAGCGTGATTTTCGTGCACTGTGGATAGTACGTATTAATGCCGCAGTACGTGAACATGGTATGATTTATAGCCGGTTTATTGCAGGTCTTGGTAAAGCAGAGATTGCCGTTGATCGTAAAATTTTAGCGGATTTAGCGATAACCGATAAAGCTACTTTTGCGCAGCTCGTAGAAAAAGCTAAACAAGCTTTAGCTTAGTTCATTTTTTAATATTCTCACTTTATTAGCAACAACTAAATATAATAAGGTGAGAATATATCTTTAAATTTTATTTCTTTTTTTAAATTTAATAACTACGTTAATCTCTTTTAATTTTTATTTATTCTGCTAACATATTTAAGCATTTTTTATTTATTAAGGATAATAATTATGCCAAAAAGGAATTTTATATGGCGTGGCGAAGAAATTATTGTTGAAAATGATAGTTTAGTAAATATTTTAGTGGATGGTCTTAATGAAGTTTTTGAAAATGGATTTAAGCAAACTGGTTTGGATACGGAAATTTTAAGTAAAGTGTTTAAACCCTTACCTGAAACTTATATTACTGCATCCAGTACAAAATGTAGTGATGGTGAATTTATTGGTCGAGATAATGAGCTTGTTTCAGCCGGAACTTATGGATATATTTATTTAGTAGAAGCAAAAAATATAACTACTGTAGATATCCCAAAAGAAAAGGGGGCTTATGTTATCTCTGAGATAGATCCTAATCTTATCGTTGGCGCCAAGCCTTCTGAATTTGTTGCGTTTGCTTTAGGTATACCTGAGCAGAGTTTTATTACTAATCCCGCTTTTAAAAAAGTTTTTAATTGCGAAAAAATAAAACAGGTTATTGGAGAAGAATTTTTATTAATAGTATCTGAACGTCTTCATATAAATCCCAATCTACCTTTACCTCTAAATGAAGTTTACCAGCGCTATAAACAGGCGGAAGAATCTAATAATCAGCAAGCAGTTAGTAGCTTAGGCGCATCATCTTCGCAAAACTGTAGTAGCGTTATTTTTTTTCGAGGCAACATAGATAAGTCTTCTTCTCAGGAAGCCTATAAATCACCACATCCTTAATGAATCAGTGCGATAAAGTAAATTAAACGGTTACACGTGCAAATAGGGATCGAGCTAGTGTATGGTTATCAATAAACTCTAGCTCGCTACCTAATGGAACACCATGCGCAATGCGACTGATCTTAATCCCTTTTTGTTTAATCAACTCAGTGAGATAGTGCGCTGTTGCTTCGCCTTCTACGGTGGGGTTAGTTGCTAAAATAATTTCTTGCGGTGGCTGAGTATTAATACGGTGAACAAAATGTTTTATACCTAACTCTTCAGGGCCTATGCCATCGAGTGGTGACAAGCGGCCCATTAGAACAAAATAATAACCACGATAGCTGGCTGTTTGTTCGATAGCGAGTACATCAACCGGTGTTTCAACCACACAGAGTAGACTAGTATCTCGATTTGGGCTTGAACATAACGTACAAATAGGTGTTTCGCTTAAGCTTCGACATTGTTCGCAATTTCCAACTTCTTGAATTGCTTGCTCTATAATTTTTGCTAACGCTGAACCATCCGCACGTGCTCTTTCTAGTAAATGAAAGACCATGCGCTGCGCAGATTTAGGCCCTACTCCTGGCAAGCAACAAAATTGTGCAATCATTTGCGTGATCAAAGGGCTAAATGCCATATCGTTTACACCTATTTTCTTTAGCGTACTTATTCAGTTTGTTGTCGTTGCGATATCGCTGCTAAATTTTGTTTGCATAAGACTGGTCAAGTCATTTAATTTTTGACGTGATGCGTGTTCAATTTCTTTTAGTGCAGCATTAAATGCACCTACCAGCAATTCTTCGACAAATTCTTTCGGTTCCTTTAACGAAGCGGGGTCTAGCCAAATGGACTTCACCGCATGTCGGCCATCCATTTCAACTTTAACCATACCACCACCCGCTTCTCCAGTAACCACGATTTGTGCTAATTCGGCTTGAGCCGACTGCATCTTGGACTGCATGTCTTGAGCTTGTTTTAAAAGCGTGTCTAGGTCAACTTTCATATTCATTTTATTTTCCTCTTGGTAGGTTCACTTTATTGGTAAATATACAGAGATATTCAATCTTCATCCAGAAGCTGAATAAACTCAGGCTGTAGTTTAGCATCAAATGTCTGCATAATCGCTTGAATCGTGGGATCTTCTTGTAATGCGGCTGCCGTCTGCTCTAAACGTTGTGATTTGTACTGTTGCTCCAGACGTGCGGGAGTCGATAAATCGGCATCGCCGAGAATAATCGCTAATGTGATGGGTTGCTTGAAATAGTCTGAAAGCACTTGCGCTAACTTGGCTTCTTGTTTAACACTGCGAAGTGCGGCTTGTCTAGGGTCTAAGCATAAGGAAAAGTGGTTGTCTTGGTAAGACTGTAAAGTGCACTGCTGGGCGAGGGCATAGGTTAAGCCCGTTAAGTTCAACTGTTTGATGAGTGTAGGCCAGTGCAAGTTCTTTTGTTGCTTTTGTTCTATTGCTTGCTCTACTTTGGGCGCAGCGTTGGGTTTTTTCTCTGTTACAATCGGTTGAATTGATTTTGCTAAGTGGTGCTCAGTCTGTTCAATCCCAGGTTTAAAAGCGAGTAGCCTAAGTAACATCATCTCAAAGCCTAGTCGAGGTGTGGGTGCCAGCGCTAGATCGCGTTGACTTAATAAAACAATTTGATAATAAAGTTGAATGTCTTCAGGTGAAAGTTTTTTAGCTAAATTAATAACAGCCTGGGGATAGTTTGTTTCAGTCTTAAACCATTGACTCAGCGCTATATCATGTAAAAAAGTAATGAGCTCATCAATAACCCATGAAAAATCTACAGCGAGCTCGTTTAACCTTTCGACTAGGGACCAAAGCTGCGTAGTATCTTCTAAAATCAATGCTTCAAGTAAACTCGTTACTTCGGTGTTAGCGACATGGCCAAGTAAGGTATTGATATCTTGTTTCGTAAGATTTTGATTGGTATAAGCTATCGCTTGATCCAATAAACTTAATGCGTCACGTAAACTCCCTCGTGCCGCTTGCGCAAGTGGTGATAGTGCAGCGGGTTCATAAGGAATATTTTCATTGTTTAGTACGTTAGCGAGGTGGTCGCTAATTTGCTCCGCTGAAATAATTTTTAAATGAAACTGTAGACAGCGTGAAAGTATCGTGGCCGGTAAACGTTGCGGATCAGTCGTTGCTAATAAAAAAACGACATGGGGTGGAGGTTCTTCGAGAGTTTTTAATAAGGCATTAAAACTATGTGAAGAAAGCATATGCACTTCATCAATAAGATATATTTTATAGCGGCCTTGGCTGGGTGCATAGTGAACATCAGCCAATAGATCACGTGTATCCTCTACTTTAGTGCGTGATGCAGCATCTACTTCGATGAGATCGGTAAAGCGATTCGTATTAATCGCAAGGCATGTTGCACATTGATTACAAGGTTCAGGCGTGATCTTGGTTTGACAATTTAAACATTTAGCAAGTAAACGTGCTAAGGTTGTTTTTCCAACCCCGCGCGTCCCCGTAAAAAGGTAAGCATGATGAATTCGGTGCTTATTCAGTGCATTTTTTAGGATGCGGCAAGTAGATTCTTGACCAATTAGCTGATCGAATGATTGAGGCCGATATTTTCGCGCAAGGACTTGATAACTCATAAGGACCACCTTGATCTAATCGTCAGATCTTTAATGGAGGCGGTTATAGCAGCCACACCTCGGCACACACATGGACAACTACCGCTGCTTCCTTCCGGATCTGACGGGGTTCGCTGCTTTGTGTTGCGAAGGGACCGATATAACCACCATTGGCGGAGAGAGCGGGATTCGAACCCGCGGTAGGGATAAACCTACACACACTTTCCAGGCGTGCTCCTTAAGCCGCTCGGACACCTCTCCCAGAAAGTTGCCAGGTTAAACTAGAATACTTAATTTGGCAATTAGCATTGTCTAGGAATTGGTGAATTAGATGAAAACAGTAACGCAATTTCGTATACAATAACATCCCCTTTAAAATAATGATTATTTTTAATATTTAATTCATGGGTTCTTATGTCAGACGCATCATATCCGGAAGAAATTTTATCTAGAAGAACATTTGCAATTATCTCTCATCCGGATGCGGGTAAGACGACATTGACAGAAAAACTTTTGTTGTGGGGAGGTGTTATACAACTTGCGGGAACGGTTAAAGCGCGTAAAGCCGCACATCATGCTACTTCCGATTGGATGGCTTTAGAAAAAGAACGAGGAATTTCTGTCACGACTTCAGTAATGCAATTTCCATATGAAGCATGCATTTTTAATTTACTAGATACACCGGGCCATGCAGATTTCTCTGAAGATACCTATCGTACGTTAACGGCGGTCGACTCGGCGTTAATGGTAATTGATGCGGCTAAAGGTGTGGAACCGCGTACAAAAAAATTATTAGAAATTTGTCGTTTACGGCAGATCCCCATTTTGACTTTTATAAATAAAATGGATAGAGAAGCGCATACGCCCATTGAGTTATTAGATGATATTGAATCAACTCTCGGGATTGCTTGTGCGCCGATTACTTGGCCTATAGGTATGGGAAAACAATTTAAGGGTATTTATCATACCTTAGAAGACAAAGTTTATTTTTATGCACCTTCAAGTAATTTAAAGCGTAAAGAAAGCGAGTGCTTTACAGGCCTTAATCATCCTAAGGTAAAAGAACGAGTCGGCGTTTTATTTGATGAATTACAAAATGAATTGGCACTGGTTAAGGGAGCAAGTGCAGATTTCAATGAACAAGATTATCTTGCCGGAAAGTTAACACCGGTTTTTTTTGGTTCAGCGATTAATAATTTTGGTGTGCAAGAACTATTAGCTGCTTTTGTGAAATATGCCCCCTGTCCACAGCCAAGACAAACTGACGTTCGAGTTGTGTATCCACAAGAAACTAACTTTAGTGGATTTATATTTAAAATTCAGGCGAATATGGATCCAGCGCATCGAGATCGCGTTGCTTTTTTGCGTTTATGTTCTGGAAAATACACACCGGGTATGAAAATATTTCAGGTCCGCACACAGCGTGAAGTCACGGTACATAATGCGCTGACTTTTATGGCAGGTGACAGAGTGAGAGCCGAAGAAGCATGGCCAGGCGATATTATTGGTTTACATAATCATGGCACGATACAGATAGGTGATAGTTTTACCATGGGTGAGACGTTAAAATTCACGGGTATTCCCTCGTTTTCACCGGAATTATTTCAACGAGTTCGGCTAAAAGATCCATTAAAATCTAAAGCATTATTAAAAGGGTTAATGCAATTATCTGAAGAAGGAGCAATACAGATTTTTAAACCGTTGAATAGTAGCGAATTAATTTTAGGGGCAGTGGGTGTTTTGCAATTTGATGTGGTGGTTTACCGATTAAAACATGAATATAGAGTAGAGTGTGCCTATGAAGCAGTTAATATCGTGGCGGCGCGTTGGGTAAATGCGAATGATAGTAAGCAATTAAAAGAATTTCAACATCGAGTATCTCTAAACTTAGCCTATGATGCTAAAGAAAATCTGATTTATTTGGCACCGAGTCAGGTTAATTTAAAACTTACTATGGAACGCTGGCCAGATATTCAATTTTCACAATTGAAGGAGATTTAAACTTTCTAAGATATTTTCGCACTTAAGTTTTTGTTTGTGTTACCGCTCAATTCGCAATTCTTATGTATAAATAATACATTCCCGGTTGCTCATAACACGGTCCGTTCCCAAAAAACTTAATTGCTGTGAATTTCGCCGCTTGAAGTACGCATGCCATAAAGGAAAAAAATATGAAAGAAGAAGCCTACCTGCATCTATTAGCAACGATTGTCAAAAATGCTAGACGTGCGGAAGATGCTAACCGTGCAAAGTCAGATTTTATTTCTAATTTAAGTTATGAATTGCGTACCACCTTAGCTAACATTATCGGTATTGCGCAATTGTTAACTATGGATTGTTTACTGCCTACACAACAACGCTATGTAACGGATATCCTTGAAGCTTGTGAAGCTATCTTGCCTGTAATGAACCGTATGTTGAATCTTTCTGAGTTAGAAGCGCAACATATTGAATTGCAATCTTGTACGTTTAATTTAAAAAATTTATTAGAAAAGGTGATTAGCCAATTATCCTATCAAGCAGGGATGCGCGGTTTACAATTAATTCTCGATTATCCGAAAGATATTCCACTAATCTGGGTAGGCGATCCGAATTTGATTTACCATATCTTATTTCATTTAAGCAGTCATGCTTTAATTAATACCGAGCAAGGAATGGTTGTTATACAGATTGATAGTCCTATAAAAGAATCTGCTTCCCTGAATACCGAAATTATATGCAGTATTAAAGATACTGGGAAAGGGATGAGTGAAGCTGAATTATTAGAATTAAATACTTGCTTTAAGCAATTTAACCCTCAGGAAAGCCGTCGTTATAAGGTATTTAATTTAGGTTTAGCTATTATTTTAGGTTATCTGCGAGTATTGAAAGCGACGTTAAAAGTTGAAAGTACGCTTGGAAAAGGATGTCATTATATTTGTCGCATTCCTTTGCAGGAGCTTAAAGAAGAGCCGCATATTGAAACAAGAATAACAGAAAAAAGTAACTTGACTATTTTCAATGATGTAACATTACGTATCCTGCTGATAGAGGATAATGAAATTATTCAGCGTATTTATCGTTTGCTGTTGGAAAGAAAAGAAATATTTTACGATATCGCGAGTAATGCAGAAATGGCTTTAAACTATTATATGCAAAATCACTACGATCTTATTCTCCTCGATATCGCTTTGCCGGATAGCGATGGTATTGCTATTACAAAAATAATTCGACAACAGGAAACAGATAAAGAACATATTCCTATTGTTGCATTAACGGCTTACGGTCAGCCTACGGACCAACAACAATTTCTTCAAGCCGGTATCGATGAGGTATTGGTTAAACCTATTAAGGTAGAACAAATGGATCATCTACTGGAAAAATGGATACGACTTAAAAGTAAGGAATGCTTGGATCTAACTTAAATAAGTTGTTTTATTTGTAAACGTTCTTGATATAAAAAAATTTGTACACTGCCTTTATTGAGTGTTTGTTGTAAATCCTGCAAGTCTTCACTTAACCAATAATGACCGGCAATCGCTACGAGCTCAGCTTCTAAATTTTGACAAAAAATATGTGCGTGCTGATTTCCAGAAACTCCAGCTAGTGCTCGACCTTTTAATCGACCATAAATATGGATGTTGCCATCGGCTAGTAATTCTGCTCCTGGACTGACGGAAGCTATTACAATTAAATCACTATTTTTTGCATAGATCTGTTGACCCGAGCGCACTGGCTGGGTAATCAACTTAGAGTTAATAGCAGGTGTTGGCGTATTTGGCTTAGTCTGAGTCTCATTAGCTTCTGTTTTTATATTAGCGAGGATAGCAAGCCCTGATTGTATCGCAAATGTTTGTTGCTCAGCACTGCCACCGCGTATTCCGACAGGAATTAAACCGTAACCGCGTAAACAGCTAATAAGAGCAGGAAAATCAATAGGCCCGGTTGCTGTAGATAAAGAAAATAAATCCAAAATAATGGGTAATTGTTGGAAAAAACGAGGAGTTTGCTCAACTAAAGGCTTTAATTGTTGATGAACCAATTGTGCGTCAGGGTTTAACAAATGAAAAGTTGTTAATGTGAATAGACTGGCTTTTAATTTAAAGGCTTCTTGTGATGTTCCCATCAAACTGTGCATAAATAGTCCACCTGGTCACTATAAAATGTCGAAACAAAATAGACATTATATACTAAAACTTAATAGGGAATGCTTGCCTTTAAATTTTCTAGGTGGTGAATGATGGAAAAAATTTGGTTGAATCGTTACCAGCAACAAGTTCCTGCTGAGATTAATCCTGATGTTTATCAATCACTCGATCGATTATTTACAGATGCTTGCAAAAAATTTCGTTCGCTACCTGCATTGAGTTTTTTTCAACAAACGATTAGTTATGAGCAATGGTCTGATTTGAGTCGCTGCTTAGCTGCTTATTTACAACAGCGATTAAAATTGAATAAAGGAACAAAAGTCGCATTAATGTTACCGAATTGTCCACAATATATGATTTCGATTTTTGCAGTGCTGCAAGCAGGAATGGTAGTTACTAACATAAATCCTTTTTATACCTTAACTGAATTTACCCAGCAAATAGAACATTCTCAGACGGAGGTATTAATTATATTAAAAAATTTTTTGCCCAATATAATCCAGACACTAAAAAACACAACTATAAAATATGTCATAACAACTCATTTAGGTGATATGCTCACTTGGCCGCGGAATTGGATAGTTAATGTTTCTGCTGATTGGTTGATAAAAAACCAAAAACAAAAAAATCCGGCTATTCATCCAATCGATTTTTTAGTGGCCATTAAAATTGGTCAGAATTTAAGCCTTTCAACGGTTGCAATCCAAAGAGAAGATCTTGCTTTTCTACAATATACTGGCGGCACTACAGGAGTTCCTAAGGGTGCGATGCTAACCCACCGTAACATGTTAGCAAATATAGAGCAGTTAACAGCGTGGGTTAGACCGATTTTGTATGAAGGCCAAGAAACATTTATTACCGCTTTACCGTTGTATCATATTTTTTCTTTGATGGTTAACGGTTTGATGTGTGTACGGTTAGGCGGTAAGAATTGTTTAATTCCTGATGCACGCAATATAAAACAGCTGATTCAGGTACTTGCAAAAACATCATTTAGTACCTTGTTGGGTGTTAATACTTTATTTAAAGCACTTTTGAAGCATAAAGCATTTACAAAATTAGATTTTACGAATTTAAAGATTGCTTTAGGAGGCGGCGCCCCAATTCAATCTACTGTTAAAATTTGCTGGAAACAAATAACTGGAAAGTTATTATTAGAAGGTTATGGGTTGACTGAAGCATCTCCTGTAGTCTGCGCTCCACCTTGGGATTTAGTAGTAGCCGGTGATCATGTCGGCTTACCACTTCCTTCGACAGATATTCGTCTCTGCGATGATAAAAAAAATGAAGTGAGGATAGGTGAAATAGGTGAATTATGTGTGAAAGGTCCTCAAGTCATGCAAGATTATTGGATGCAAACGGCTGATATAGAATATGCATTAACATCAGATGGGTGGTTGTTAACCGGTGATTTAGCACGTATCGATCATCAAGGTTTCGTGTTTATCGTAGGACGTAAAAAGGAACTGATTTTAGTTTCAGGTTTTAATGTCTATCCAGAAGAAATTGAGCATGTTATTCAACAAAACCCAAAAGTTAAAGAGGTTGCAGTAATAGGAATACCCTCCAATAAAACCGGTGAAGCGATTAAAGCGTTTGTGGTACGAAAAGATGAAAGTCTAAGCGCTGAAGAACTATTAAATTATTGCCGAGTTGCACTAACTGCTTATAAGTTACCACATGAAATTACATTTTTGAATCATCTGCCAAAATCAGCTCTGGGAAAAATATTAAAAAAAGATTTACATTAGATCTTTTTAATTAATTTCATATTAAATATTTTTAAAATTTAAATTTAAAAAATTAAATTTTATTGACAATTTTATTTAATAAAAGTAGCCTACAATTTATAAATAATAATACCCATAAAAAATAATAAAAAAGTAGGTATTTATGAAAATGAAAAAAAATAATAAAATATTACTGAAATATAAAAATCAATTAAATAAAATATCTATAAATGATGCTGACTATATAGCTTTGCTTAATGCAGTAGTATCAAATTTTTTTTATGAAATAAAAAAATTAGATAGAAGTTTTTTAATAGATTATTTTAATAATTTGAATAAAGATATTTTTGTAAAAGATAAAGTACAGGAAGACGCTGTTAATTATTTGTTTTTATTAGTTATTAAAAATACAGAAGCTTATGAAATAATCCGTGATTTTTTTCCTAGCTATCTTCAGTCGCAATCACTCCAATCAAATTGGCTTATTATTCATTGGTTGAAAAGTGTTCTTAATTGGCTACGGCTACTCACACCTAAATTAGAACTTAAAGATTTTCCAGGAGCTAATGATCTGTTAAATGCCATAAGAAATATTAAGGATCGTATAAGAAAAAAAGAGATAAAAAAAATTCATAATTTTTACGATGAAATAACAGAATTTAAAACGCTTGCTATTGTTGTAAATGAGTTAGGCAAGAGCGTGGATTTGCATGAAATTTATTCACCTATTTATGAAGATAGATTCCTAAAAGAAAGTCAACAATTCTTCGAAAGACAATTATCTTATGTAACTAAACAAGAGCTTAGGGAAAATCTAGATATAAGTAATTTAATGCAATACAGTACCGAGATGTTATCTTTTTTTGATGGGAAAAATGTGTATCTTAAACAAAATATGGATAATTTAAAGGAGGGGATAAGAGAGCGACTTTTGTTGCTTGGTTCTTATGCTAAGCCCATAAGCTCGCAAATAAATTCAAATTCATTAACTTCTGAATTTAAACAATTATTGAGTTTAAATATTAGTCAGATTCAGTTTCTTTATGAAACTTTTAATAAAAATTTAGCTAAACAAAATCAGCAGTCTTTTTATGGGAATATTTTAGAGCTTTATAAAAATTTAAATAAATTAGGAGAAATTCTTTATCAGGATAGAAATTTATTTTTTTATTCAATTAACCAAGCTTCTAGTATAGATTATATAATAGATTTATCTGGGACATTAGATACATTGAGCAGGCTTGCTGAGCTTCTTAAATCTATCGCGAAAGAAATAGATCCTAGGACCTTAGAGAAAGACATATTTAAATTGAGTGAAGATATTTCACTGCATCTTTCAGTCATAAAGGAAAATTTGGGGCCCTATACAGAAAATAATGATTTTATTATGCGCAGTGTTTCTTATAGAAATTCTAGTTCGAATTCGGATTTTAATAATAGAATTATCCCGGAAGTAGTGCATTTAGATTCGGAACGAGAAGAGGATGATGAATCGAAAAGTGGTTACTCCGATCAGACATCTTTTCAGTCTTCTAATTCGAGCTTTTCAGAAACAGAAAAAAACGGTGGACTATCAAAGAATAATTCTGCTCTTCCTGGGCTACACTCATTTTTTGGAGCCAAGTGTGGTAATTATTGTCTGCAGCCAATTTCACAAAACATATTAGGCATGATTCATGCCTAATATAAATAAGCTATATTTATTTTGGAAAGCGAACTTCAACTTGGAGTCCGGTGCCTTCTTCAGGAGTATCTAATGCAATCGACCCTTTATGTAATTTTGCAATTTGTTCAACAATAGCAAGTCCTAAACCACTACCTTGTGCATTAGTTCCTAAGACTCGGAAAAAGCGTTCAAATACACGCGCACGTAATTTATCAGGAATACCCGAACCATTATCTATTACTTGCAAAACAGTGGAATCAGACTTATTAAAAATAAGTACCTTAATAATTCCTCCAATAGGTGTATAACGAATAGCATTATCGACTAGGTTGCGGATTAATACATGTAAGCCTGTGGTATTTCCTAACATCGTATAGTCCGATTCTTTTGCGATTAATTCAATTTCTATCTGCTTATGGATAGCTTGCGGTACTAATTGAGCAATGACTTCAGCCGCTATACGTGACAAATTTACTTGTGTAAAGTGTTCCGGCATGATGGTTTCTGGGCTTAGGCGACATAATGTCAGTAATTGTTGGATGATATGTGAACAACGATCAACACTGGCTATGACTTGCTTTAAGTGCATATAGCATTCTTGTGGATCGGTAGTTTTGAGTGCTACTTGTGCTTGGGTTTTTAAAGCAGCAAGAGGTGTATGTAATTCGTGAGCAGCATCCGCGGCAAAACGTTGCTCGCGCTCAAAAGCCTGTTGTAAACGTAAAAAAAGTTTATTCAACTCATCTACCAAAGGGCTTATTTCTACAGGTACTTCATTTAAATCAACGGGATCTAAGTGATCAGCGGCACGCTCAGTCATTTCTTTAGCAAAAAAACGAATACTTTTTAATCCGCTACCAATGATGAGCCAAATAAACATTCCTGATAAAGGATAAATAAAGAGTGTAAGGTAAGTATCACTGACCAACATGTCATGGATCATGGTATGCCGTGCAGAGTATTGTTCTGCTAAAACTAAAATAATTCCGCGGTGGCTATCATAAATGGTAAAAGTACGCCATTTTTGGCCATCGATAATTTTATCGCTGAGCCCTGGTTTGCTGATGAGTGGTGCGGTCGGTGTTTTTTCTGAACTTAATAATAACTTGCCATCGCCATCCCATAATTGAAATTTATAACGTAATTGCTTTTGGGTGATGTCAGTTATATTGAAATGGGAATTAAAAGTGGAGTTTTTTTTTGGAATAATATAATTGTGGGTATTGAGTTGTGATTGAATGGCTCTAAGTGTTTCAGGTGTTAAGAAGCGTGGGTTATTAGTAACGGTTTTAAGAAGCGAGCCTGTTTCTACTAGTAAATTATCTAAACCCACATTAATAGCTTGGGTGTCTATATAGTAGTTCCCAAAAGCAGTAATGATGATCGTAGCGATAACCGTGCTTAATAGATTAAACAATAAAAAACGTCTAATCGAAAAAATAGTAAACATTAATTGTTTTCCTTCTCGGCCATATAACCTACGCCACGTATTGTTCGAATAAAGTTGGTATCGACTAATTTTTTTCGTAAGTTATGAACATGCACTTCTAATGTATTACTATCAATTTCATCACCCCAGCCATAAAGGCATTGATTAAGCGAATCGCGCGAGACAACATGGCCAGCATTTTCTAACAATTTTTGCAGTAAACTAAATTCACGACGCGACAGACTGATAGCCAATCCTTTGAGTGTGACGGTAAATGAGCTGGGGTCTAATTCTATATCGCGATACGTTAATAGAGGTGATGCGCGATTACTGGAGAAACGCCTTTGTAAAGCTCGAATTCTGGCAGAAAGCTCATCCAAGTCAAAAGGCTTAGTTAAGTAATCGTCAGCACCACTATCTAAACCCTTTATTCTATCTTCGATGGCATGGCGCGCTGTCAAGATGAGTACAGGCATAGTTATACCCGCTGCGCGCATTTCACGTAGAACATTTAATCCAGGTAAGCCCGGTAAATTTAAATCGAGTAGGATGACATCAAATGTTTCTGTTTTGATAGAGCTTAAGGCGGTTCGCCCATCAGTGAGCCAATCAACTGTATAGCCATATTGTTTTAGACCTTTTTGAATCCCATCACCTAGTGCTCCATCATCTTCGATTAATAGAATACGCATAGTTTGCCTCATTATTGTTATTTTTATATTCAGCTCGCATTGGAAGATGCGAAAGTTTTTTATTATCGGGGCACCCGATTATTTAATTAGCACAATTTGTGCAAAATACCTTGTTAGAAATAGTCAGTCTCGTTCAAACCTCCATCGGAATCAGAAGCTATAATACATTTGTATAGGAACAGTAAAACCAACGCTGATGCATACAAATTTTGGGCCAATAAACGGCATAGCCTAATAAATGTCAATTACAGTTGCCAGTTTTTGTTAGTAATTTATACATAAGGACAAGCCCAAATGAATATTTATTACCAAAATGGTAATTTTACGATAAATTTGCTTTATTTAATAGCTCTAGAAATTTATTTTCAGTCAGGATAGTAAGACCTAATTCTTGGGCACGGTTAAGTTTAGAACCAGGGTCTTTGCCTATGATTACATAATCGGTTTTTTTGGACACACTAGAACTGACTTTTGCCCCGAGTTCCTGGAGTAAAGTGCTGGCTTGCTCTCGGCTTAATGCGGATAAGCTACCGGTTAAAACGAAGCTTTTTCCAGTTAATAAAGATGGATGATGTGGGTTTTTAACTGTAGGCTTTGGCCAGGTAATCCCAGTGGCCAATAGATTTTTGATAACTTCAAGGTTGTGACGTTCACCAAAGAATTTTTTAATATGGGCCGCGACTACAGGGCCAATGTCGGGAATAGCTTGCAAGGATTCTTCATCCGCTTGCATGATGGATTTTAATTCTTGAAAATGTTGTGTAAGGTTTAAAGCGGTTGTTATACCTACATCGCGTATTCCTAGTCCATATAAAAATCGGCTTAAGCTAGTTTTTTTGCTAGCACGTATAGCATCGCATAATTTTCGAGCAGACTTTTCACCAAGATGCTCCAGATCGGCTAATTGTTCAGGGGTTAAATGATATAAGTCAGATACATTTTTAATCAAATCAGTATCGACTAATTGATCAACCAGTTTATTGCCTAAACCTTCAATGTTCATGGCCTTGCGGGAGGCAAAATGTTTAATGGCTTCTTTTCGTTGTGCTGGGCAATAAAGTGCACCACTGCATCGTGCAGCAGATTCAGTTTCTATTTTAACGATATCTGAGCCACAGATAGGACAATGTTTAGGTAGTTTTAACGCATGGCTGTTAATGAGTCTTTTTTCTTTAACGACACTGACGACTTCTGGAATAACATCTCCTGCTCTACGGATGATAACTGTATCGCCTACACGTATGTCTTTACGTTTAACTTCGTCCATGTTATGCAGAGTGGCGTTGCTAATGGTAGCTCCGCCAACAAATACAGGTTGTAATCGTGCTACCGGAGTTAATGCTCCGGTACGACCTACTTGAAATTCAATAGCCAGTATTTTCGTAAATTCTTCTTGAGCAGGAAATTTATGCGCCAATGCCCAGCGCGGAGCACGCGATACAAAGCCAATTTGTTGTTGTAAGGCGATATCGTTTACTTTATAGACGACTCCATCAATTTCATAGGGCAGTGTAGTGCGTTGTTTTTCAATTTTATTATAATACGCTAAGCACGCGAGCACATTTTTGGCTGTTTGAGTTTGTGGGCAACGCGGTAAACCCCATTGTTTAAATTGGTTTAGAATTGCAGTGTGTGTAGAGGCTAATTTGCCATCTTTAATTTGTCCAACACTATGAGTAAAAAAGGCTAATGAACGTTGAGCAGTAATTTTTGGATTTAATTGACGTAAACTTCCTGCTGCTGCATTACGTGGGTTAACAAAAGTTTTTTCACCAGCGTCTTTTAGACGTTTGTTAAGTTGTTGAAAAGCTTTTTTTGGAATGTACACTTCCCCACGAACTTCTAAGTACGTGGGATAATCTGAACCGCGCAGTTGCAAGGGAATACTTAAAATTGTTCGGATATTTAAAGTGACATCTTCCCCTGTATTGCCATCACCTCGAGTGGCGGCACGGGTTAATTGTCCTTTATAGTAGGTTAAGCTCACAGCAACACCATCTAATTTGGGCTCACAAGCATATTCTATTTCCTTTTTGGTATGTAAACGATCTTGTATACGCTTATCAAAGGCGAGTACTTCTTTTTCAGAAAAAGCATTTTCTAAAGAAAGCATGGGGATAGCATGTTGGACTTGTTGAAAGGATGCCAACGGAGTGCTGCCAATACGTTGCGTAGGGGAGTCATTGCTAATAAGTTCGGGGTGTTGTTTTTCGAGATCTTCTAATTCACGAAACAGCTTGTCGTAAGTTGCGTCACTAATTAATGGATCGTCGAGAATATGATAACGATAGTTGTGTTCATTAATTTTTTTTTTAAGCTGAACTATTTTTTTTATAATGCTATCGTTAGGCATAAGCATGAAGTTGAGAGTGATAACGCGTCAGATCGTCAATGGGTAGCAATTGCTTATCGCATAATGTACCGCCTAAGTCTTGTGCGAGAATTTGTGCTGTATCCCACATTACACCAAATGCAGTCAGTGCGGATTTGACCTTATGAATTGACATAAATAGACATAATCCAGGGCACACTATTTCACCGGTATTATCTAAATCAAATGTTCCAGGTTCGATAGCCGAAGCTAGGTTAAACAAGAGTTCTGTTTTGTTCAGAGGATCAGCATAAAAATGAAAAATATTCATTTTGCCATAATGAAAACCTGCACTCGTTAATGTTTGAATGAGTTCATATCCTCGATAAGGTCTTTGAGTGGGAGCCATTAATTGTAAGATAATATAGTTATCAAGGTCATGTTGAGTCGAGGTGTTTGTGTTTTCTTCTTTTAGGTTGGATTTAGTTAAAGTGGGTTCGAGTCGTGATGTGGGTGCTTCGGTTTCAGATAGAGGTTGTGTTATTAAATAATCAGTATTTAAAGCTATTTTTTCTTTTTTACTACGAAAATTTCCATGCCAAATAATAAGTATTAGGCCGAACACTCCCAGGAAAATAATGCTGGGTAAAATAATGAGTAAGTAGTCAATGTCCATTATGTGGGTACCTCGGCCATAGCGATGGCTTTTTCTAGATCGACAGCGACCATCCGTGATACACCAGGTTCATGCATAGTTACGCCTGCTAAGTGATGTGCCATTTCAATCGCTACTTTATTATGGCTAATAAAGATAAATTGCACTTCATTCGACATCTCTTTCACCAACTTACAAAATCTTAGAACATTCGTGTCGTCTAAGGGGGCATCCACTTCATCTAACATGCAAAAAGGAGCAGGATTTAGCTGGAAAAAAGAAAAGACTAAAGCAGTTGCGGTCAAGGCTTTTTCTCCTCCTGAAAGAAGATGTATGCTGCTATTTCGCTTTCCTGGTGGTTGCGCCATGATGCAGATACCACTATTTAGGAAATCCGATTCTTGAAGTTGTAATGACGCAATACCGCCCGAAAATAGTCTTGGAAATAATGTAGTAAAATTCTGATTGACCTTGTCAAAGGTCTCTTTAAAACGATTACGCGTTTCTTTGTCCATTTTTTGAATGGCTGTTTGCAACATTTCTAAGGCGGCTGTTAAGTCTTTAAATTGGTCTTCTAAATATTTTTCACGCTCTGAAACGAGTTGTTGTTCTTCTAAAGCAGCTAGATTAACTGCACCTATCTGTTCAATACGCTGAGTTAATTTAGTTAGTTGCCTTTCACATTCTGCAATATCAATCTGCTCAGAAGGAATTTCTGCTAATAGTTTTTCCAGTTCATAACCTTCTTCTTGTAATTGTTCTTCTAAAGTTTTAGCGCGTACACGTAATTCTTGTGAAAATAAACGTTGTTGCTCTAAGGCGTCACGATCTAAGTTAAGGTTAGTTTCCAGTGTTTGCAAATGGTCTTCAGTGTATTTAATTCTATTGTCGATGGTTTCTAATTGGGTTTGGCTTTCCTTAAGTTGTAAGCCGAGTTTATTTTTCTTATCGATATGATGATTGAGTTGTAGTTCAAGTGAGCTTATCGGGTTATCAACAACGTTGAGGATTTTATGTAGTTGACTAAGACGTTGTTCTAATTGTAATTGTTGTTGTTTTACATTGGATAAACTGGCAAGTTCGGCTTTTAGTTGATGATCTGCCGCTTGTAGGCTTAACTCAAGTTGATGAAGTTCTGCTTCATAAGCTTTAGCGACACGCACCGATTCATTGAGTTGACTGTGTAGTGATTCTTTATTTTCCAAATGTGCGAGTCGTTGTTTCTCCATTTGCCGTATCTGAGTCTCTGCTATTTTTTGCGCTTCGCAGGTTTGCTGCAATTTTTCTTGCGTCGTTTCATTAAGTTGTTTGGTTTCTTGCAGTTCTTGTTGTATCACTTGAATACGTTGTTTAGCTTGATTTATTTTCGCTTGTTGTACAGTTTGGCGTGCATTTAAATCTGCTTGTTGGGCAATTAATTCTGCATTGTGTTTTTGTTGTAGAGTTTGAGTATCTTCCAGTTCCTTTAATTGCTTTTGAGTGTGCAGAAAGTATGCTTGTTTCTTATCAAGCTGTTCTTGAATGTCTTGTTGTATTTTTTGTAGTTGAACTATTTCGCGTTCACGTTGTAATAAACCTGCTTTATCATCACCTGCTGCAGTTAAACGAATCCAATGGTTACCTAAACAAACCCCTTCGCGTGTGATGATGGATTCATAGCTTTTTAATTGTTTGGTATGTTCCAGGGCTTCAGACATAGTCTCTGCTACATAGACACCCGCTAATAAATGTTCGAGTGGCCACGGAGCTATAAATTTGCTGCTAATAGGCGCTAAGGCTAACTGATTCTGAAAGGTCGAAGCAAAATGTTCACATGGCATCGATTTTGTCATTAAACTAACGGTATTTGGCGGTGGGTTAGCTAAAAAATCATCTAAAGAATCCCGATCGGTAAAACATACTGCTTGAATATGCTGACTTAAAGCAAGTTCAACAGCACGTTCCCAGCCTGATTCAACTTGCAATAGCTGAGCCAATCGAGGCTGCTCGGTTAAATTATGCTTTTTAAACCATTGCAGTAAAGTATGTTCGCGTTTGCCTAAAGCTTCTTGTTGCAAGGCCATGAGTGAAGCATATTCGCCTTGCGTGATTTGAAGGCGGCTTTTTAATTGATCGAGTTCTTTAGTGGCTTGTTGTAAATGGGAACGCAGCTCAAGAATTTGTTGAGCAATCTGTTCGCATTGTGTTTTACATTGAGTTTGTTTTTCTACAACTTGCGCTAAAACTTCGTTCAAATCTTCAGGTTGTTCATTCTGTGAGATTAAAATTTTAGACTGTTCATCATGATCCTGCTGCAAACGTTCAATACGCAGGTTTAAAGTTTGTGATTGTTGTTGATGGTAATGGTTTTGTGTTGCAGCAGTATGTTGTTGTTGTTTTAGATCAGAAAAAGAGGTTTGAATTTTTTCCCATTTTGTTTGCCATTCTGCATAATTTTTTTCAGCTTCTTTTAGCAAAGATTGGCTTTGCGCAGTGGCTACTTGGAGTTCATTTTGTTTTTGCAGAAGTTCGCTAAGTGTTTGCTTAATTTGAATCTGATTAGTTTCGTTGGATTGGCATTGCTGTTCAAGGGCCAATTTCTTTTTGCTTAAATCAGCTTGTTCGTGTTGATTTTGCTGAAGTTGTGTTGTTTGCGTACGTAGGTTTTCTTCCAAACGTGTTATGTTATTGCCTAGTTCATAATATTCTGTTTGCAAACTATTACAATTTAGCCTTGCTTGAGTTTGTTGAGCACGATCGGCTACTATTTGTGCTGACAAATGTTGCTGTTCGAGTTGAGCTGTGTGTAATTGTTCTTCAACATATTGTATTTCAGTTAATTGAGTCTGTAGCTTTTTCTGAAAAGCTTGATAGCGTAAGGTTTGTAGTTGAGCCTTTAGCAGTCGTTCTTCTTGCTTAAGTGTTTTATAGCGTTCTGCAGTATTGGCTTGTCGTTGTAAATGCTTAAGTTGCTTGCTAAGTTCTGCTCTTAAGTCATTTAAACGATTTAAATTTTCCTGTGTATGTTCTAAACGTAACTCCGTTTCACGACGCCGTTCTTTGTATTTTGAGATTCCGGCGGCTTCTTCAATATAGGCACGAAGCTCTTCGGGTTTAGCTTCTACTATACGGGAAATCATACCCTGTTCAATGATGGCATAACTGCGCGGACCTAAACCAGTGCCTAGGAAAATGTCACGAATATCGCGTCTACGGCAACGCGTCCCATTAAGTGAATAGATCGATTGACCTTCACGTGTGATTTCACGTCGGATCGAAATTTGTGTGTAACAATTGTATTGGCCGCCTAGGCTTGCATCGGAATTATCAAAATTCAGCTCAATAGCTGCTTTGCCTAGAGGTTTACGGGTATGGCAACCATTGAATATCACATCATCAAGTGATTGGCCACGTAATTGCTTTGCCGAGCTTTCACCCATAACCCAGCGTATGGCATCGATAATATTCGATTTTCCACAGCCGTTGGGTCCTACAATTGCGGTAAGATTACTAGGAAAAGTCACTGTGGTGGGGTCAACAAAGGATTTGAATCCTGCTAATTTAATACTTTCAAGACGCATAGGGGTATTAATATCGATTTAATATAGGCAAAAGTATAGCATTTATAGAAAATATAAAAGAACAATTAGCTGAATAATAACTAAAAATGCAAGTTTAACTAGCAAAGGAGGGGGATTTAAGAAAAAAAGCCTAAACATACGCTCATTTACGGGGAACGTATATTTAGGCTTTGCAAGTAAATAGCTTCTAGTATCGATTGCCTGAACTACCTGCAAGGCTGCTTCCGGCTACTGCACCTAGTCCTGCACCAGCTATCGTAGCTACGGTTCTACCTGAACCACCACCAATGGTGTTACCTAGAAGACCACCTACTGCAGCACCACCTAAGCCACCGGCTACGCGTCTTTCATCAGGTGACATCGTATCACAAGCGGTAAGGCCTACTAATAAAACGCCTATTAAGACGAATGAATTAAATTTTTTCATATTATACCCCATGGAAAATGAAATAATTTTTGGACTATTATCTATCGTTCTTAACAAAAGTATAGGCAGCGGGGGGACTAAATACCAATTATTAGCCTTAAAAACGTTTAAAAATTGAACAATTAGATTAGGGTATAATAAGAGCCCATTTTTCGTAGGATATCCTAATGCAAAACATCCAGTTGAAAATTTTGGACTCTCGATTAGGAAAAGAATTTCCTTTGCCTAGCTATGCAACGGATGGGTCTGCGGGACTTGATTTACGCGCATGCTCAGAGAATACCATCCAATTATTACCCAATCAGACAGAGTTAATTTCAACCGGTTTAGCTATTCATATTGCTAAACCAAATTTAGCGGCTGTGATTTTGCCACGCTCTGGTCTTGGCCACAAACATGGCATTGTACTCGGGAATCTTATTGGTCTCATTGATTCAGACTATCAAGGCGAGCTGTTGATTTCATGCTGGAATCGTGGTCTTAGTGAGTTTGCCATCCAACCAGGGGATAGAATTGCACAATTGGTATTTGTACCCGTCGTTAAAACGCAGTTTGAATTGGTTCCAGAGTTTGTACAAACTGATCGCGGCGAAGGTGGTTTTGGTCATTCGGGTGTGGAATAGTTTTTTAGTCATTTGAAATCTGCAATGAATTAACACATTCATATAAATAATGTGGATATGATTTTGTATATAGTTTACATAATTTTTAATGTGCACTAAAAAAAACAGCCATTAATAGTTCCTTCACAATACTAGTTGGCAAAGATTTTATGGGGCTATTAAACCGTCGACAACAGATAAAATATTTTCTTGTCTTTAATTCCCTCGGATAATAAATTCCGAGGGAACTGGATTTAAAAATAAAGAATTAAATTATATTTAATATCTTTTTTTACATACCATTTTTAATACGTTGCAATGCCAATTTTTCTTGTAGCTCACTATTATTATTATTATTTCGATCTTTTGAAAAAAATAGGCCAGGACTTGTAGTTGTTTCACTGATGTTTTGATAAATAGGTTGTACGGAAATTTCGTTATCACTATCAAAAGAAGATTTAGAAGAAGACAAGTTTTCAGTATTTCTATTGGCACTATTTAATTCAATTATTTCCTCGCGGTTGTCGATAACTATTTTCTTTTGAGCTCTTCTATTTTCCAAGTATTGTAAGAAAGTAGCCATTGCTATGCTAGCTAAGAAATTCATGATATATCCGGCAGAAGCCTGGATCGGATTTTCTTCAAAATCTTTACTAGTCAATAACATTGCCATATTACTCAAGAAAAATATAAAATTAAAAGCCTGAGTTATTTTACCTTCACCAATAAAGTGTATTATTATCGATCGTATACCTTGTATTGCGGTAGCACTTAATAGGCTGGAACCGAAATAAAACCCTAGGCTCGGAATAATACTTTTTTCTTCTTCATAGGGATTGTAATTCGACAAAAAAGTTGCTGGACCAGTAAATAAGGTATGAATGAGGTTAATACTAGTACTTGCTAAAGGTAATACAAGAAAATTTCCTATCCTATTTATGGTTTGTTTATAAACAGGGTATCTAACTATCAACTTCGATTTTATTTTGCTGACCGCAAAAGGCATGGTACCATTTAATAAGCCTGTAAAAAATTCTATAAGTAATCGCTCTAATAAGCTAAAAGTAACCCCCCTAATTCCTAGATAAGGAGAAAAATCTTCTTTTATTAGTAAATTATTATCTATACAGAAATCCTGAATAGGATTGGGAACTTCTGGGTAACTAACTAATAATTTTTTAATTTTTACATAATCATGGTCATTTTCACATTTTAATAAAATTAATTGTCGAGTTGTTTTGGTATTATCTGCAGGATATGTGTCTAAGATTTTATAAGCACCTTTAGATAGCAAATATTGAAGAACGCGAAAATTACACTTTTTATTAACAGCAATAAGTAATAAAGGAGTTTTTTTATCTATAGATAAACTATTAACATCAATGTTACCAAAGTCAAAAGCTCCTCTAATATATCCTAAATTTCCATTTTGAAGAGCTTTAAATAAGTTAATTTTAGGATTAATATTTGGAATACTAGAATTTGTTACAGGGATTACTTCTGTTGTAATTGACCTTTCTGAAAGATATTTATTTTGTAATTCTTTTCGATAAGCCGAACATTGATTGCTATTCCAATCTTGTATTGTTTTTCGATAATTTTGACTCCATAACCTTAACTTTGAATTAGAGAATTTTTCAAAGTCTTGTTTCCAAGATTCAATTTGGTTGCTTTCAAAATCTCCTAACTGAACAAGATTGAGCATTTTATTCCAATCTGATCCTTGAATTATGTCTATAAATTTATTTTCATTTCTTGTATAGCATTTATTTATTACATCCGGACAACCTACATCTAATTGTCCTTCTGGGACTTTATGACAATTGTCACCATAAATGAACATTTCTAGTATAGAGCCTAAAAAGTTTTTTTTAAGTTTCTCATTTTTTTGTGGATTAAAATTTGATTTACAATCAAAACCTTTGTTAGTCAATAAGCATGTTTCCTTATTATTATTATTTGCTTTAAAAAATAATTGAATTTTCTTTTTATTAAAGTCATCTAAAAGATTCTGTAGTTGAGGAATCTGTATAAAAAGATTTTCTATTTCCGGTTCTAAAACTAATTCCTTAGAAATCGGAATAATATTAGTAGGTATCTGGCCGTGATTCGGGTTTGAACAAAAATTTCTCATATCTTTTAAAAATTCTAAGAAAGGTGCTTGGTGTTTGTTCTTATAAGAAAATGCTTTTTTAATTGCAGTATCTTCCCAAATATTATAGTACCAATTGAAAGTGAGTTGATTTTGTTGCGGAGTAAGCAATTCAAGATATTCTAGAGGATCACCTTTTAAATGCATATAAAGATTAAACCAATACCCTGCATTATACATATCAAATTGAGTGGTTCGTGTAGTTGCAAAAATACGTCCTATATCAAAATTTTGATAGTTCCATAAAAAATCAGTTTTCACACAAGGATTATTATTATCTAAATAATATTGTACAAATTCACCAAAGCCTTCTGTAATAGGTTGATAATTAGAAAACCCTTTTACTAAAAAAGTATGTAAAATATGAGCAATTTCATGTCGAAATTGATCATGATCAGGGTTAGTTCCTATAGGAGGAGCAATTAGATCAAATCGCAAATCGGCATATCCTTCAAATTGATTATTGGGTCCATCATAGCGATAAAAGGCTCCTCCTATAGCACCAATATAATATAAAGTAAGATGCAAACTTCTTCTATCTACTTTAAAGTTATAAGATTTGGACTTCATAAAGACACCAAAATCAGTAATAAGTTTGTTAATTCTATCTTTAACATGCATTAGTACATTACTTAGATCAGTATCCGAATGAAATTCAACTTTAATGCCTTCCAAGGCATCAAAATTTGTATTAAAAATCAATGAAGTTCCATAATTATAAAGGCTAGGGCATTGCAAATTAGGTTGAAGCTGGGTGTTATTAGGCATAAATTTTTCTCATTTATTTAATCAAAATTAATTACAGAACTATGAGTAACGAAAATTCTTAAAAAAGTTGTTACTTTAAAAATTGCAGGCTAATATAATTAGCAATTATTAAGGTTTTCTTAAGTGTCTTTCTAAAGAAAATCTCAAACCAAGGCAAACGCATTAAAGTAATTGAAAAAACAGTTAAATATTTTTTATAATCAAAGTTTGCATTAAAACTAGCGTTTTTTTATCTATCAAAAATATAGAAAATAAAATTCTTTAATTAATAGAAACTATTTTTGTTCTTTATTTGCATAATTTTTTAGTTTAAACCACTTAAATTTTAATGCGTTCGCCCTGAATGTCAGTAAACCAATTGAGCGCTCTTAATAAAGACTTAATATTGGATTGTTAGAATGCGACGCCAATTAAATGATATTCAAAAAACATAAATGAACATTAAATATTTCCTTAAACTCGGTGAACGAACCGCAGAATTGAATTTTTATATAGAGGAAAGATTTAAAAATAAAATCAGAAAAACGCAGTTTTTTGAGTTAGTTACTAATTATCTGAAAAATCTTGTAGACTTGAATGAAGGTTTAATAGGGCAGGAAAAAAATGATTTAACTCTAAAACCTTATTATATGTCCTATTCCCATAAGTCATATTTATTTAATTTTTTTTTTAAAAGTAAAAATTCATCCCCTGAAATTCAATATAAACAGAATATTACGAACTTTTATTTTTCTACTGGAATAATTGGAGATGATTTGAAAAATAGTATTCAGGAGAGATTAGGTAGTATATTTTTTATAGTGTTTATGGATGAAAATTTAAGTTGTTTTAATTTTCCTGATAATATTGGAAAATATATGTCTTTAGAAGTTTGCGATCCTAGAATATATCCACAATCGATACCTTTTGATTCCGGAATTGATTTTAATAACCCCGTTTTACGTTTTTTTATTGAGGATTTTTCTTATCGAAAGCGACCACACGATTTTGTTTCTTTATTAATGCAAGAAAATGTTGAATCAATTGCTTGTTCATGGAGAGAAGATTTTACACAATGGCTAGCTAGATTACCTTTAAACTGTGAACAACATAGTCAAGCTAAGGAAAAACTGAATCAATTGAGTAAACGAGTGTTTTATAATGCGAAAGTGATTAGTGAAATATTAGGCGTAATGAAAAATAATAGGGGTTATTTCCATAATTACGAGCAATACGGACCTATTTATTTTTATTGGAAAATTAATGGAATAATTATTTATTTGTCAGATCAAGGTTTTAGTATATCGAAATTTAGTCTTTTAAATAAAGAATCCTATCAAGAAATAGAATCCATATTGATTCGATCTTTAGCTGAATTATACCTCTATGCAGATAATTGTTTTCTAGAAGGGCAGCTTTATATCCAAGATTTAAGTAAAGCCTCCAATGAAAATCAGCTTATTCTTCTAAAAAATCTGATTGAAAAAATAAGAAAGAATTATTCTTTGAAATATTGGCTTGGTATTTCTGAGCAAGGATCTTTTTCTAAACAGCTAAGTAATTTATTTTCAGATGATAATAAAAATACTCGCGCTTGTATATTGGAGCAAGAAATAAGAAATGCTACATCTTTTCCCCCTTCTCAAGAGACTTGCGCGATCTGGCGAAATACTATTTATCAGCGTTGTGCAAAATATTTAAAGGGACAAGAATCAGTTGAATGGAAATTTTTTGACCAACCGAAAAAGCTTGATAATGAAGTTACTACTTTATCTGCAGCTATTAAACTGGATATAGGCAAGATACTGATTATTGAAGGTTCAATAGGCGCAATCAATGCATTCTTGTTTTTTGTATTGGAAAAATTAGTGAAAGAAGAAAAGGGTCATTTTTCTAAATTTGGTTTAATTGCAGTGAAATTTGGATCATCTATTTTGATTAGTTCTTTAACAGGATTGCTGCGTAATTTTTACCTGAATAGATTTTCAATTCCCTTTTTTTTCAGCGACACTTTCAGTCAGAATCAATTAGTTAACTGTGCTACTTCTATCGGGATTAATTCAGTGATCATTATTAGTAGCGATATAGTGGGAATAGGTATTGAAAGAGTAGGGATTAAGTATAACCTGAAGTTGTTTATTAAATTACTATTTGCAGCGGTTGTGTTGTTTCTAGATAAAGAATTCTACAATAATACTTTTGAATGGTCAGTGGGTTTTTGTATGAATTTTTTAGTGGGTCTATGTGTAACAGGTTTTCTTTCAGTGCTATGGAAAAAGTGTAAAAAAGAAGGCAAAACACAGTCTCGAACTCATGTTGATTCTTTGAACCGGATTGAACATTCAAGTCTTAATGATACTAATACGACACCTCTACTTCATGATTTTTTACCTAAAATTAAATCTAACAGTAAATCTGAAGTTGAATCTATCTGGTCAAAAATAATTAAAAGTCTCGATGAAATACGTAGTCAGAAGGGCTATGCTGATTTAATAAATTTAAATGGTAATATCGATATTTATATTAACGCGGTCGATTTATTACTAAATGCTCGTGATCGATGCGACAAAAATAATGAAACACAAGAACTTCGCGATTTAGATATTAGATATAAATTAATCTTAATCTTTATTGAAAAAATTGAAAGTTTTATTCCTTCAAGTATTAAAAAAACTGACTATCAACAAATTTCCAGTGATTTAAGAGCTATAAAAGAGAGATTAGGAATATCTGATCCATCTGCTCCAGGCCCGTTAGGAATAAGAAACTTACGTAATGATTTTTATGATTTTAATACGAGGTTTTTTCAACTTTGTGGAACAGCAAATAATTTTCAAGAGGTAGAGGAAATTTTCTATATTTTAATTAATCACATAGGAATAATATTGTTTTATGAAGCCGTATGGGGTAAATTTGAGAGTGAAGAAAAAGCGATAAATAGCTCTACTATATCGGAAATAACCGGCCACTTCAATCTGTTAGATCAAGCAATCCAGAGGGTAAATGACTTGGTTATAAAAATTTCTGATGAGATACTAAGAACAGACATTTATGATTCCTTAGCTACACTAAGAATTAACATAGCTTCAGCACAAAAAAAGGCAATAGAACGCGCTGGTTTTATAAATGGAACAAAATTTTTCAAACCAGAAAAAAATGCTATAAATAATTGTAATAATCGTATAAGCAATAATCAACCCAATCGATTTTGAGCGTATCAGCTTATAGCTTTTTTGAAGATAGGCAATCCGATATGCCATCAGTTGATTTTGTAGTAACAGCTGGAATTAACAAAATCTTATTAAAAATTTATCTTGTAACAACGGGAATTATTGTATATTAAAATTTTTCTGTTAGACTATGTCAACTATTCCAATAATAAAAAATTATGGCTAAGATTCAAACAGCAAAAAATGAAAACTGCCAAAAAAGTCAAAAACTAAATTTATTAGTTGAGTTTAAAGAAGTTGAATTTTCTAATAGGATAAAAGAATTAAAAAAATTAATTAAGGAAAATAACTTAAAAAATTTTGAAATAGATCCTGCTCAATTAAAAGAATTTTTATCTTTATTTTCTGAGCATCATAAGTTTATCGCTTTACAATTAGTAAAACCTTTCTTTTCCAATACAACTGAATTAAAGAATATTGAACTGAAATCGACCCAGTTAGTATCAGTTTTATCTTTATTCCACACTGTTAGTCGTGGCATTGTTCTTGAAACTTTAATACCGATGTTTGTTAATTCTGAGTTAACAAAATTAAAGAAATTTGAACTGCAAGCCGCCCAATTAAAAGCAATTCTATTTTTATTTGCTAATTCCGACCGTTTAAAAGCTATAAAGCTTTTAAAAGAAAATTTTGATATTAAGATCAATCTACCTGAAACAGATATAAAAGATCTTGAAACTTGTTTAGCAAGAGATTCTGATTTTAAGAACCTATTATCCTCAGATAAGAAAAAAATTTGGAATAGCTTCTTTGTTAAAAGTGAAGAGCATTCTGATATCCATTCAATGCCAAACAAGAAGGTGGCTCATAGCTTCGCTAGGCCTAAAATTGATAGAACCTATATTTTCTCTCATCAAAATAATTTTTTACAAAAAAGAGTTAACCAAAATAAATTCCCAGAGCCATTAAACGTTGAGATTGTGAAATCTAAACAGTTAAGATTTAGATTAGAATTTTTTAAAAATTACGTTAGAGTTCATAATAATCAAAGTATTGTTTTTAAAAATGCCGCTGAGTTTAATAATTTTATTAAACTTTTTCCACCCCATGATGCTATTGAGTTTTTAAAACTTCCTTATATACAAGATCAAATTAAAAACTTGCAACAACAGAAAATTTTAACCAAAGAGGCTTATACAGATTTATTAAACTATTTGCCAGAAAATTTCAATAAAAGACTGTTAAGTCCAATTAGTCCTGGTACATCAAAGCGATCATCAGCAAAAATTTCTAAAGTAAATGATACAGATTCAAAATTTTCTATGCCAGATCTAATACCAAATGTAATTACTACCAGAGGTATTTAATTTAATGAAGAGTGTGAGTGATATGTACGCTGTGGAAAATAGTAAAAAATAAATTGAAGAGAATAAATTTTCTGGTACCCAATTTATTTTTATGTGTTTATAAAAATTTACCAGATTAATTTCAAAATTAAACACGTCAGTGCTTTTGTATGCTTAATTCATGTGCGATTGCCTTTGAGAATTCATCCAGATCCTTTGGCTGGCGCGAAGTAATTAAACAACTTTCGTCTTTATTCGATATGACAACGGCTTGATCGAGCCATTTCGCTCCCGCATTAATTAAGTCAGTTTTGATTGAATAATAAGAAGTTATTTCGCGATTGGCAACCAGCTTAGCCTCAATTAAGATCCAGGGGGCATGACATATGGCAGCAATCAATTTCTTGTTCTTTGCAAATTCACTTACCAATTTAACAGCCTGTGGATTGACTCTGAGTTTATCGGAATTAACTGTTCCTCCGGGTATAATAAGCGCATCATATTCTGAACTACTTATAGCGGAAAGATCAGCATTTGCTTTAACTATTTCATCTTTATCAACATCGTTAACAAAGGTTTGTACAATACCTTGCTGAATGGCAGCGTGTGTGACTTCTGCGTTAAGTTTTTTTAGAAAAGCCATAGGAACTAATAATTCCGATTTTTCAACACCCGTATTTGAGGTAATAATAAGAATTTTTTTCCCACTTAAGTTAATGTCCATTTTTACTACTCGTTAAATGAAATAATTTGAAATTATAGTCTTTCTCTTGGAGGAATCAAATTTAAGAGAATTTAGAAAGTAATTTTAAGTAATATCTCCATATGGCCAACAAGTTTTAATTTTTGTACTGTGCATAGATACCATGGCCATTCAGGGGAATCGCGCTTAAAATCTCAAGGAAAGAAATGAATTAAAAAAGAAAGTGCTAGAAAGTTTTGTAAGAAAATAAGAAAATTTCGGTCACATAAAAAAATAAGGCCGAAAAAATGAATAAAAAGAAAGTGATTTTGCAACAATTTTTTAGCCACTAAGAAGAGAGACGTGAATTAAATTGTTGTTCAAATTTAACCGGAGCTAAATATCCTAACGTTGAATGAAGATAGTGATTGTTATAAAAAATTTCAATATATTCAAAAAAATACTGCGTTTGGCTTGTTCACGATTTTCATAGTGCTCCAAATAAACACATTCCGTTTTTAGTGTATGAAAGAAACTTTTAGCGACCGCATTATCAAAACAGCAACCGGTTGAGATCATGCTACAAACAATGCCATTATCGGTTAATAATTGTTGAAAAGCTGAACTGGTATATTGGCATCCTCTATCGGAATGATATTGTAAGGGAAAGGTTGGATTTCGACGCTGTAAAGCTTACTCTAAAGCTTCTAATACTAAAGGGGTTTGTAATGTTCACTCATAGAAAGTCCAACAACCTTGTGAGTAAAGATCGAGTACAACTGCTAGGTAAAGCCATCCTTCTAATGTGCGAATGTAGCTAATATCTGCTACCCTTTTTGAATTGGGTACAGTCGCTGTAAAGTTTTTCTGTAACAAATTAGGAGCTACGGGTTGTTTTTTATTAACTCGTTGTTTTAAATAATCGTTGCATTTTTGCTACCATACCCCGCTTTTTCATTAGCCGTACAACACGCGGTCGACTGATTTCAAAGTCTTGGGCTTTTAGGCTCAGCATGAACCCTGGGACTACCATAGGTTGCCGGCTTTTCAAAAAAATAGTTTCAATTATTTTCGGTAATTTAGCATTCTCCTACTGTTTCTTGCTGACTTTCCCATAACAAAAATTATAATAACCATTACGAGAAACCCTTAAACAGATGTGCCATTTCCTCAACCTTCCATAGACCCACATTGTCTTGCATAAATTGGTATTTTTGCTTTACGAGGAAAAGATGGCAGTGCTTTTTTTAAGATATCCCGTTCTCGGCGTAACAAGTCATTTTCCTGTTTAGTTGACGATATACAGCATCTTCCGCTCTTAAATTCCCACTCCCTGGAAAGACATTGCTTGATCCATGGGCTTATATTCGCTTACCCCTCTCTGCAAAGCGGATAACCCCTATCCCTAGATCTTGGCCTACTCGGGTACATGTTATTTGTTTCTCTAGCACCAAATTAACCGCATTTAATTTAAATTCTTTATCTTATTTTCTGGACATACTACATCTGCTTGCTTAGTAAATTAAGTTTACCTCGCTTCTAACTGTCCGAAAACTATAGAAAGATCAGTGTTAACTAAATGCTTTTAATGCTTATAGCACGCTATTTTAGCCGCAATAAGATTTTGAATACTATAAATTTCATTACCCCCTGAAATTTGTAGCTTTTTTCTTTTTATAAATCCTCTTTTAACAAAAAATCCCACAATTTTTATAAGTGCCCTTAATGTTTATTTAATAATTCGCAGTTAAACTTCTGTAAATTTACTCACTACAAGAATAAAATATGCCAAATAAAAAATTAGAAAATTTTCATTACTCAAGACCCATTAATTCTAATTTAGAGAGTTTTTCGCACAAAATAGCTATTTATGAAAAAAAACGAACTAACAGCTTTTGGTATATGAAATACTTAGGTAAAAAAATTAATTCGGCTATTAGTGAAGTCATTGCACAAGAATTATTCCGGCTTATTCTTCCCGATCATCCTAAAACTCGTTGTGTGGAAGAAATTTCACCAGACAATTGTGTTCATTATTATGTGGCGTCTAAAGAAATTAAGAATATAAATCCGTTTTATTTTGTGGATGTGCATGAAAATTATTATCAAGATATCACTAGTGGGAAAGTTAATGGTTTAGGCGCTGTCCAAGTGATCTCTCTATGGTTAAATGAAATTGATTTTAAAGCAGGCAATGTAGTCGTTAATAAAGAAGGCAACGTTATTAAATTAGACGGCGGACAATGTTTCGCTAGTATAATAAAACACATACCCTTTTATGGAGAGAGGATGTTTGATATTACCTCTAGTGATCTCGAGTCACTTCCTGCATTAACTGATTATACTCCTTATCATTGGTTGGATTTTATAACACACGATCAAGAAGAAACAACGCATGAAAAAATAATAAATCCCTACTCAGGACTACTTGCTATTAAAAATGATGGTTTCAAGAACGAAGTTAATCAAGCAATTCTTCGTATTATATTGTTACCAGATGAGTTTATTCGTTATTTTGTAAAAAATTATGTGTCCAAGAAGAATATTTCTGATCAGCTCATCAATAATATTAATGAACGAAAGCAGCAATTACAAGAATCTGCGTTTACAATAAAATGTTTTAGAACATATCTATCTGGTCTTGAGGCATTCGAGGAAATAGGAAAATATATAAGCTATTTAAAAACTTTCAAAACAATGAGTAAATTCTTTTTATTTAATGAGCTTAAAAATAATCATAAAATTGATATCGGTAAAATTGTGTATAAAAAATTTCTAATAGCAAAAGGGACCTCAGTACTTAACGAACTTTCTGATTCTTACAAAAAAAATGAAGTTAAAGACAGCGATGATATAATCAAAAAATTGGATTGTATTTGTGAGGAACATTTGAATTTTGTAAAACAAATCCAAGATTCTAAAGGTGATTTAAAAAATGCTTCTTTTGGTAAAGATTCATTTTTATTTTCTATGAATAATCTTATTAATCAATTAAACAGCTCTAAAGAAGTATCTATTTCTCCCCCAAGAAATCTACCTTCTTTCTTTCCTGCTAGAAAAAAACTTATTACGAGGGAAGAAATGCTAGGCACAGAATCTAATCAAATCCTTTTGGGATATAATCGCCTACATACCTAGATTTTACTTTTCAATATTAACTCACCTTACGCATTAGTGGTTGACTAAAGATAAAGTTTGTATATATTTTTTTCTTTTTTTTATTAGAAAGACAAAAAATGAAAAAGGAACTTTTAGATTTACAGTGATTATTTAATTAGCCAACGCCATCATGCGATGGCGATGGGATTAGCTGAGTTGCTCAACGGGGTTCCGTTGGAACGCTTTATCTTGTCACCAATGATTTATCTATTGATGCTGACCGTATTTATCAAGTCTACTAAAAACGGTGGAAAATTGAAGAGTTTCACAAATCCATTAAGCAAAATACCAGCTTAGCCAAATCTCCTACTAAGACTATTCGGACTCAATGTAATCGCCTATTTGCCTTGCTCGTTGCCTTTTGTAAATTAGAATTTTTAAAGTTAAAAACATCCTTAAACCATTTTGCCATTAGGCATAAATTACTTCTTAAAGCCAACCAACTTATGTTTATTGCATTTACCAAAAAATAAAGTTACATTGTATTTAGAAAGAAATAATGATTTGACACTGAAAAAGTTAGCGCAAAGCTATGAAAATAGATATGGCATTCGTGTCAGTCTAATGACAGTGCATCGAGCCTGCAAACGCTTAAAATTAAACTATAAAAAAACAGTTTATCTGGCCAAACAACTCAGACCAGAAAACCAGTTTCATCGTGAAAACTTTAAATAGACTATTAAAGCTATTGATCCCTGTCGACTTATCTTTATTGACTAATCAGGCATTCATTGCGGAATGAGTCGTTTATATGGGCGAGCCTCCGGAAAAAATCGTGAAAAAGGCTATGCTAATTTTCATCCAGGACAACGAACCACATTAATAGGTGCTTTGAGTTGTCAGGGCTTTAAAGCAAGCTTATTTGGCCCTTGGTATATGGATGGCTCTATTTTTTTGTAACTTTTATACAAAAAATTTAGTTCCTACACTAACGCCAGGCGATATTGTTGTTATGGATAATCTTTCAGCTCATAAAGTAAAAGGCGTTAAAGAAGCTATTGAAGCAACGAGTGCACGTTTACTTTATCTACCTCCGTATTCCGGATTTATCTCCTATTGAACTAGCTTGGCCCAAAATAAAAAATAGTTTACGCACAGCGACAGCACTTACTTCCAAAAAACTACATCGAGTTATTTGTCAGACTTTTCGTTCCATCTCCAATTCTGATGTCTTAGGTTGTTACACTGTGGCTATAGTATCCATTCTTTTTATTAAATGTAATAATAACAATCAATTAACTTGTATCGATTGTATAGAAAAATTAAGAATAATGCTCTTAGGATTGCCTTACGAAGATCGATATGAAATTTTTGAATTAACTAAAACACAGGGGATTTTAGATAATTTTAATGTAGAAGATATTCTAGAAATATATGAACTGTTTCTGCGAGAAAATTTATTAGAAAACCGTTCTATCGCACACAATAGAAGAATCCAGTATGCGCAACTAACTCAAAATGACTTATTAGGTAATCCTCAATTTTTTAATCGTTTACCTGCACATAATACCAGTTCAGATGATGAAGGGTATAGTAGTGCAAGTGAAGCTCCTCAAAATAGAAATTTGTATTAATGCGTATTTAAACATACATATTTAATTTCTAAATAGTCTTCAATACCATATTTTGAACCCTCGCGGCCAATGCCAGATTGTTTGAAACCACCGAAGGGCGCGACTGCATTTGAAGCGCGCCCGGTATTGACTCCGACAATACCGTAATCAAGTTGTTCAGCGATATGAATAACTCGATTGACATTTTGTGTATAAAAGTAAGCAGCAAGCCCGTATTCAGTGGCATTTGCTAAATGAATGACTTCTTGTTCTTTAGAAAATTTAAATAACGCGGCTACGGGACCAAAAGTTTCTTCTTTAGCGATTAACATTTTATCTGTACAATCTTTTAAGAGTGTCGGCTGAAAAAAATTTCCACCTAAAACATGTGCTTTCCCTCCGCATATTAATTCTGCTCCTTGCTGTAGGGCATCTGCAATATGTTTTTCTACTTTCTTGATAGCTGTTGCATTGATCAATGGCCCTATCTGAATATTATCTTCTAAACCATTACCTACTTTTAATTGTTGAATGGTGTGAGCTAATTTTTTCGCAAAAATTGCATAGATTTTTTCATGAACATAAAAACGATTGGTACAAATACATGTTTGGCCACTATTGCGAAATTTCGATGCAATGGCACCAAGGATTGCCTGATCGATATCGGCATCATCAAAGACAATAAAAGGTGCATTACCACCTAATTCTAAGGATATTTTTTTTACTGAGTTGGCTGCTTTTTGCATTAATAATTTCCCAATGGCAGTAGAACCCGTGAAAGAAAGTTTGCGTATCGAAGGGCTGTCAGTGAAAATATTACCTATCAATTCAGAATTACCAGTGACGATATTAAAGACACCGGCGGGTATTCCCGCTTTTTCTGCGAGTACCGCCAATGCCAATGCAGAAAAAGGCGTTAATACCGAAGGTTTGAGTATAATAGTACAGCCGGCGGCTAAAGCCGGTGCACATTTACGTGTAATCATGGCGTTAGGAAAATTCCAGGGGGTAATAGCGCCTACTACACCGACCGATTGTTTGCAAACAAACAAATGCTGCTCGGTCAATGGCGCAGGTATAATGTCACCGTATACGCGTTTACCTTCTTCAGCGAACCATTGAATGAAAGAAGCACCGTAACGAATTTCTTCCATGGCTTCTTTAAGTGGTTTCCCTTGTTCTAGTGTGAGTAAAAGTGCTAAATCATTAATATTATCTAAAATCAGTGTATACCAACGGTATAATAATTCACCACGTTCTGCGGCGGTTTTTGATCGCCATATCGGCCAAGTTGCATCGGCTGCAGAAATTGCATCGAGTATGTTTACTGGTTCTAAATCTGGAACGGTTCCAATAATTTCCCCAGTAGCGGGATTATTAATTTTAATGGTTTTTTTTGCCAGTACCCATTTCCCATTGATATAACAGCCTTGCTGAAAAAGTGAAGCATCGGTTAATTTCATCTTAAAAATTCCAATTTTCAGTGTGAAGTTTTTTCAATAGTGACTTGTAATAAACGAATAAGTCGATTATCCGCACGTAAAACTTTAAAGTGAAAAGGATGAATAGTAATGCTGGCGCCACGTTTCGGTAAGTAACCAAAACGATTCGCGATTACGCCACCTATCGTATCAAATTGATTGGTTGCCAAATCAGAATTAAAAAAGTCATTAAAATTTTCAATAGGCATCATAGCTTTGACAATAAATTGATTCGGGTTTTGTTCTTGTATAAAAACTTCGTCATTAGCATCATATTCATCTTCAATTTCGCCAACAATTTCTTCTAAAACATCTTCAATAGTAACCAGACCAGAAACAGCACCGTATTCGTCAACAACGATAGCCATATGATAATGTTTATGTTGAAATTCTTCGAGCAGACTGTCTAAGCGCTTACTTTCTGGTATAAAAACTACGGGTCGTAGGATGTCGCGGATATTAAAGCTACTTTGATGGGCTAAGGGATTGTATTTAAGTAAATCTTTTGCCAGTAATAAGCCAATGACGCGTCGTTCATCATTGATGACCGGGAAGCGCGAGTGGCCAGATTCAATTACCATGGGTAACAGTTCACTCAAATGTGCTTTTTCATGAATAACTGTAATTTTGGCATGTGGTATCATAATATCTCTGACGTGTATATCAGAGATTTGTAATACACCTTCTAGCATTTTTAACGCTTGTGCATTGAGTAAATTGCGTTGTTTAGCATAATACAATATTTCAATGAGTTGTTTTCTATTTCTTGGTCCTTGTTTGAAAACTTGATGAACACGTGTTAACCAAGGCTGACGATTTTTTTTAAATTTAATTTTATCGCCAGATGTAGGGGTTTTCATAACCTAATTCCTTCAATATTTGAATTTCTACTGATTCCATTTTGCTAGCATCTTTATGATGAATATGATCATAACCTATCAAATGTAAACAACCATGAATAATAAGATGCGCCCAATGAGCTAGGCGTGTTTTTACTTGTTGTTTAGCTTGTTGATTAACCAGCTCAGCACATATCACTAAATCGCCTAAAAAATTAGAGGAAACTTCAGGTGGCGGCTCAAAAGGAAAAGACAAAATATTTGTAGGGCCGGTTTTATGTCGATAAGTGTTGTTAAGGTAAGCACTTTCCTTTTTGCTAACGAGTCGTATGTTTACTTCGTTAGGTCCAACTTGCTTTGCCAAAGCTTTGTTTACCCATCGCTGTAGGAAATAACGGCTAGGAATAAAAGTGTTACTAGCAATAACTTGTACTGTAATTTTAATGCGATTTTCTTTGATTTTCGTTTTGCGCATAGGCTTGTAGTATTGCTTGTACCAAAGTATGCCTAACAATATCTTGCATTTGAAATTCAGTAAAGCTGATACCCTTTATATTTTTTAAAATACTTAAACAGTGACATAAGCCTGATTCTAGGCCACGTGGTAAATCGGTTTGTGTCGTATCACCACTCACAACTACTTTGGAATTAAATCCAATACGCGTTAAAAACATTTTCATTTGCTCTTTCGTTGTATTTTGTGCTTCGTCTAAAATAATGAAAGCATCATTTAAGGTACGTCCACGCATATAAGCCAATGGAACTACTTCAATAATATGTTGCTCGACGAGTTGCATCACTAGCTCAAAACCGAGCATGTCATTTAATGCATCATAAAGTGGGCGAAAATAGGGATCGAGCTTTTGTGAAAAATCTCCTGGTAAAAATCCTAATTTCTCACCCGCTTCAACAGCGGGTCTAACGAGTACTACGCGACTAATTTGTTCCTTTTCGAGTGCCGCTACGGCGCAAGCGACAGCTAAGTAAGTTTTTCCTGTCCCCGCTGGACCTAAACCAAAATTAATATCGTGATTTAAAATACGTTCGATGTATAAACTTTGATTAGGGCTATGGGGTTTGATGGGGCCACGTTTGGTTTGAATCATTATCCCGGGAGTTTTGGGAGGCTTTAGTGTCATATTGGGATCAGTTTGAGCCGTCTGTAACACTAAATGAATAGTATTTGACGTCAATGTGGTTTTTTTAGTGCCGGTTTCTGCGTAAAGATGGTGCAATACTTTGGCGGCAATTTCAACAGCCGTGTTAGGACCATTAATTTGAAAGTCATGACCACGATTATAAATACAAACGTTGAGTTTTTGTTCAATTTGACGTAAATGCTGATCAAATGGACCACAGAGATTCGCTAAGCGATGATTATCTTCTGGAATAAGTTGAAAAGTATAAGCTTGAGTATTCAATTTACTATTAATTCTCCTCGTAAAGAGTTTCTTAATACCTCAGTAATAGTAAGAGGAACTAATTGGCCTATTAAGCGCATGTGACCTCTGAAGTTAACCACGCGGTTATTTTCTGTGCGTCCTTGCAGTTCATTTTCATTTTTCTTAGAAGGACCTTCAACCAATATTTGATGGACCTGACCAACCATTTTTTTACTTAGGGCTTGTCCTTGAAATACTAGGAGATTTTGCAGGATCTGTAAACGTTGTTTTTTTTCAGCGGCTGTTACATCATCAGATAGCTCGGCTGCGGGTGTTCCGGGTCGGCGACTATAAATAAAACTAAATGAATTATCAAAGCCTATGGATTCCACTAAATTAAGTGTGGCTTGAAAGTCAGCTTCAGTTTCCCCAGGGAATCCAATTATAAAATCTGAAGATATCGCAATATCAGGTCGAACTTTGCGCAATTTACGAATTTTAGATTTAAATTCTAAGCTTGTGTAACCACGCTTCATGGCGGCTAAAACTCGATCTGAACCACTTTGCACGGGTAAATGCAAATGATCGGCTAATTTTGGTACATCAGCATACGCTTGAATGAGGCGATCTGAAAACGCTAAGGGGTGAGAAGTGGTAAATCGTATGCGTAAAATATTATCGAGTGCGGAAACATAGCGAATTAAATCAGCTAAATCTGCAGTGCCACCTTCATAGCGCGGACCTTGATAGTCATTAACATTTTGGCCTAACAAGGTAATTTCACGGACACCTTGTTCACTCAGTTGTACAATTTCTGCGAGCACATCATCTAAAGGACGGCTAATTTCTTCACCGCGTGTGTAAGGTACTACACAAAAACTGCAATATTTGTTACATCCTTCCATGATAGATACAAATGCACGTGGGCCTTCCGCTCTTGGATTGGGTAAATGATCAAACTTTTCAATTTCTGGAAAGGAAATGTCGACCACTGATCGTTTTTGCTTTAAGACTTGATTGATCATATCCGGAAGTCGATGCAAAGTTTGAGGGCCAAATACGATATCCACAAAAGGCGCGCGTTGTATAATACCCGCACCTTCTTGACTTGCGACGCAGCCACCTACAGCGATAATGATGTGGGATCGCAATGCTTTAAGTTTGCGCCATTGTCCGAGTTGCGAAAAAACTTTTTCTTGTGCTTTTTCACGAATAGAGCAGGTGTTTAATAGAATAACATCCGCTTCATTGGGATCTTTAGTCAAGAGTAAATGGTGAGAATGAAATAAAAGATTATGCATACTCGCCGAATCATATTCATTCATCTGGCAGCCATGCGTTTCGATATAGAGCTTTTGTAGCATAAATTTCTTGTTAATGATCGAGTTTTTCTTTTAATAGATTATTTAATTGTTGTGGATTTATTTTACCACCCGAAGCTTTCATGACTTGACCGACAAAAAAACCAAATAGCTTATCTTTCCCTGCTTTATAATCAGCTAATTGTTCAGGATATTTTTTTAAAATCTCATCAATAATTTTCAAGATAGCGGATTGATCCGTGACTTGCTGGAGATTTTTTTCTTGAATAATTTCATCACTGTTTTTGTTGCTAAGCCATAATTCTTCAAACACATCCTTCGCTATGGTACTAGAAATAGTATGATCAGCAATGCGTTGCAATAGACTCGCAAGTCGTTTGGCATTAATAGGGGTTTCAAGAATGCTTAAATTGGATTTGTTTAGAGCGGCAGCAAGTTCTCCCATGATCCAATTAACTGCTAATTTTGCGGGGACTTTTTCTTTGACAACTTCTTCAAAATAGTCAGCTAATTCGCGAACTGATGTGAGTAAGCTCGCATCATAAGCATTTAGTTTATATTCAGTTTGAAAACGAACATGTTTTTTTTGTGGTAATTCAGGCAAGGTCTGTTTAATTTTTTCAATAAAGTCAGCATTGATGACAACAGGGCATAAGTCTGGATCAGTGAAATAGCGATAATCTTTAGCGTCTTCTTTACTACGCATAGGACGGGTTTCTTGTTTATCAGTATCATATAAACGAGTTTCTTGATCGACACTCCCACCCATTTCTAAAACGTCAATTTGACGATCAATTTCATATTGAATAGCTTTTTCAATAAAACGAAAAGAGTTTAAATTTTTAATTTCTACACGTTTCCCCAATTGTTTTTGATTGGCTCTACGTACAGAGACATTGGCGTCACAACGAAATGAGCCTTCTTGTAAGTTTCCATCTGAGATATCCAAATAGCGAACCAGTGTATGTAATGTTTTAAGATAAACAACCGCTTCTTTGGGTGAAGTTAAATCGGGTTCCGAAACAATTTCTAATAATGGAGTTCCAGCACGATTTAAATCGATACCGCTCATATTTTCGAATCCTTCATGCAAAGATTTTCCAGCATCTTCTTCTAAATGGGCTCGTGTGATACGAATAGTTTTTTGCACACCATTTTCTAGCGCTATGGTTAGATGTCCTGGTCCGATAATAGGATTTTCATGTTGACTTATTTGATAGCCTTTAGGCAAATCAGGATAAAAATAATTTTTACGCGCGAAGATTGAATAATGAGGAATATTTGCTTGGATACTTAAACCAAATTTAATCGCCATATTCACCGCTTCTGCATTTAAAACGGGTAGCACACCGGGTAATGCTAAATCTACCGCACACGCTTGTGTATTGGGTTCAGCGCCATAAGCGGTAGCAGCACCTGAAAAAAGCTTTGACTGAGTTGATAATTGAACATGAACTTCAAGTCCTATAACCGGTTCCCAGGTACTAGTAAGTTTTTCGGATGACTCGAGCTCATTATTGTATATGGATTTTTTGTGTTCAGCCGAGGTCATAGATTGAAATTCTCCGGTATTTTTTTATGCCAATCAGTCTCTAGTTGATAACGATGTGCGGCATTCAATAATTTTACTTCAGTAAAAGGACTGCCAATAAGTTGCATGCCTAAGGGAAGTCCTTCAACAAATCCCGCTGGAATTGAAATGGCGGGTAGACCCGCTAGATTGATAGCAATGGTGTAAATATCCGATAGATACATACTGACTGGATCATTGATTTTTTCACCTAATTTGAATGCAGTGGTCGGTGTGGTAGGACCTAGAAGGATATCAACTTTTTGAAACGCTTGTTTAAATTCTTCGATTAAAAGCGCGCGAATTTTTTGTGCTTTAGCGTAATAAGCATCATAAGAATCAGCGGATAAAACATAAGTACCCATTAACAGCCGACGTTTTACTTCATTACCAAATCCTTCGCCCCGAGTTCTTTCATATAAATCTTTTAAATCAGTAGGATTACTGCAACGATAACCATAACGCACGCCATCATAGCGAGCAAGATTGGAAGAACATTCCGCTGATGCAATAATATAATAAAGAGGAATAACTAAATGACAGTTGGGTAAACTAACACTGCTAACTTTTGCACCTAACTTTTCATAAAGTTTAATCGCTGATTGGATCGTTGCTGCTACTTTAGGGTCAAGATCTTCAGAAAAATATTCTTTGGGTAATCCAATTTTCAAGCCTGCGATTGAATCATTCAATGTTAACATATAGTTGGGAACTGGTCGGTCAATACTTGTCGAATCTTTCTCATCAAATCCTGCCATGACATTCATTAAAAGAGCAGCATCTTCTGCTGTCTGTGTCATTGGACCGGCTTGATCTAAGCTAGAGGCAAAAGCAATGAGCCCGTAGCGTGAGACACGGCCATAAGTAGGTTTAAGCCCGGTAAGATTACACAAAGCGGCGGGTTGTCTTATAGATCCCCCGGTGTCTGTACCCGTTGCGGCAGGCGTTAATCGGGCAGCCACCGCGGCACTCGAGCCACCGGAAGATCCTCCGGGTACACGTGAAATATCCCAAGGGTTTTTTACTGCACCATAAAAACTGTTTTCATTGGATGAGCCCATGGCAAATTCATCCATGTTGGTTTTACCTAATAACACAGTTCCAGCTTGATTAAGCCGACTAACTAAGGTTGCGTCATAGGGAGCAATAAAGTTAGTTAACATTTTCGAAGCACAACTTGTTTTAATACCCGCAGTACAAAAAATATCTTTATGTGCAAAAGGAATACCTGTCAAGGCCCCAGCGCTGCCATTTTGATATTGTAAATCGGCCCGTTTGGCTTGTTCTAGCGCTAGGGATGGTGTGACAGTAATAAAGCTATTTAAGGTTTTATCATATTTATCGATACGCGCTAAAAAAAGTTGTGTTAATTCTGTACTCGATACTTTTTTTGCTCGAAGTGCGTTAGATAACTCAGTGATCGTATAGTTGTGCATAGTTAGTAATCTCTAAAGTTATTCTAAAACAAGGGGGACACAATAAAGGCCCGCCTCAGTATACTCAGTGAGCTGCTGAAAATCTTTCCTATGAACAATTTCTGTGATTTTGTCAGCACGTAAGCGCTGTGTAATGCCAAAAGGGTGAGCAACAGGTTGTACTGAGGTGGTATCTACAGTATCCATTTGCGTTGCAAGCTTAAAGATGCCCTGTAGGCTCTTTAAATACTGAGCGGCTTCTTCAGGATTGATTTGTATCCTAGCTAAATCAGCAATTTTATTAACGTCTTCAAGCGTAATCACCATAATTAAGTGAAACTCCAAATCTAGTAACATTAAAAAGCTCGATATTATACCTATTACGCTTAGATTTGCGAATCTGTAAATATTACGCGTATCATGTGTATGCCCTGCAGATTTAATTTTTGCTATCTTATGAGGTTGCTTGCATAAAATCTTCTAGATTTGCTAAAGTGCGTAGGCACACACTATATTGTGTAGGTAAACGCTCATACGTAGGTGGTCAACTTTATGCTAAGCAAATTCCGCGGTTTATTTTCTAAAGACATTTCTATAGATTTAGGCACAGCAAATTCATTAATTTATGTTCGTGGCGAAGGGATTGTCCTTAATGAACCGTCCGTAGTCGCTATCCGTTTAGAAGATGGCAATCAACGTCGCGTACTCGCGGTAGGCTGGGAAGCTAAACGCATGCTAGGGCGTACTCCGGGTAATATTAGTGCAATACGACCCCTAAAAGATGGTGTGATTGCTGATTTTTATGTGACTGAAAAAATGTTGCAGCATTTTATTAGTAAAGTGCATCAAAATCGTTTTTTACGTCCTGCTCCTCGAATTTTGGTATGTGTCCCTTGTGGATCCACACAAGTTGAGCGTAGGGCTATTCGGGAATCGGCTTTAGGTGCCGGTGCGAGAGAGGTCTATTTGATCGAAGAGCCTATGGCTGCTGCTATTGGCGCAGGCATGCCAGTTGACGAAGCTCGCGGATCATTAGTGGTAGATATTGGTGGTGGAACTACGGAAGTTGCTGTTATTTCTTTAGGCGGAGTGGTCTATTCACAATCAGTCCGAATTGGTGGAGATCGATTTGATGAAGCTATTGTCAATTATATTCGACGTAGTTACGGAAGTTTAATTGGTGAACCCACCGCAGAGCGAATTAAGCATGAAATTGGTACCGCTTTTTCTCTATCTGAAGTGCGTGAAATTGAAGTGCGTGGACGTAATATTTCAGAAGGTGTTCCCAGAGCTTTTGTTTTGAATAGCAATGAAATTTTAGAAGCCTTGCAAGAACCATTATCCAATATTATTGGCGCCATTCGCACTGGCTTAGAACAGACACCTCCTGAATTAGCCGCAGATATTTCGGAAAGAGGAATGGTTTTAACTGGCGGTGGTGCATTACTAAGGAATTTAGATCGATTAATTACTGAAGAAACCGGTATGCCCGTCGTGGTAGCAGAAGATCCATTAACCTGCGTTGCGCGAGGTGGTGGTCGTGCGCTCGAGATTATCGATGAAATGGGTGGAGATTTTCTAGTCAAAGATTAGCAGGTAAGCGCTATTAAACTATTATTTAACCGTGGAAAAACCTCTTTAGGGTTAAGGTTAGTTTTTTTTGTTCTTTTATCTTTGTTATTGATTCTATTGGATTATCATCACTATTTACCTTCATTACGTCGCGTATTAAATAACGTCGTTGCCCCTTTGCAGTATATGGTAGATGCTCCGGTACAACTATTCCACACTATAAGGGGTAATTTTGTCACACGACAAAAAATACAATCTGAAAATGCAACTTTAAGTACTCAACAAGTTTTATTACAAGCTAAATTACAACGCTTTGCAGCTTTAGAAAGTGAAAATAGGCAATTGAATCAATTATTAGCGGCTACTGAACATCTAAAAAAACAACATTTTCGTTTGGCACGACTGTTGTTGGTTAATGCAGATCCTTTACTGAATGAAGTAATAATCGATAAAGGACAATCCGAGGGTGTTAAGGTAGGTCAGCCTGTGCTGGATGCCAATGGTGTGATGGGTCAAGTCGTCAGCGTCGATTTTTTAAACAGTCGTGTACTATTACTAACCGATTTTCGTAGTGCGATTCCCGTTCAAGATGTGCGTAGTGATGTGCGTGGTATTTTAGTGGGTCGAGGACGGCTCGCAAAACTTTTATTAAAAGATATTCCTGGCACTGTGGATATTAAAGTAAATGATTTGTTAGTTACTTCAGGTTTAGGTGGACGTTACCCAGCTGGCTATCCTGTAGGCATCGTCAGTGTCGTTAACACGAATGTTGCTACACAATTTGCTAGCATACAGGTTGATCCGAGTGCACAATTAAATAGAAATCGGCCGGTATTATTACTTTCTTCAGCCAATACGCCGCTAACTGAAGCTAGTTCGAAAGCTAAACCCATCTCACGAGCGCTTAAAAAATAGGATAGCGGAATGAAACCACTTTATTTTTCTACCTTATTTCTTGTTGCGATTAGCTTTTTTGCAGCGATTATACTTAATATTATTCCATTACCGCCTGCTTTGACTTTATTTTTTCCTTTATGGTTACCATTGGTTTTAATTTATTGGATTATGGTATTGCCTGAGCATATACATTTTACTTTAGCCTGGATACTCGGATTATTTATTGATGTCTTATATGGTAGCTGTTTGGGGGAGCATAGTTTGGCTTTATGCGTAGTTGCTTATTTAGCTTACCGTTTCCATTTGCAATTTCGTATGTTCCCATTACCGCAACAAATATTATTTATTTTTGTAATGCTTATGATCTATCAGGTTGTGCTGATTTTGATACAAAACTGGCTGGGATTTACAGTTGATTTTCGTTGGGCTTGGATTCCCTTATTAGTGAGTGCCTTAGTTTGGCCAATAATGAATAATGTGCTGAGAATAAATCCTTTAGATATGCGTCATTAATTTTTTTAGTATGGAAATTTATTCTAAATATTTTTTATTTATATTTCGAAAAATATTATGTAAGATATACTTTCAATTAAAGCAAAAATTAGGATTATATTTATGAAAGAAAAATTTATACCTGCGGATAAGCAAAATTTTGATAGGCGCCAGCGATCTATTGTATTGCATTATACCGTTTTAGAAGAAAAAGATTCTGTGGAAACATTGACTCGCGGTGGCGTTGGAGCACATTTTTTAATTCCAAAGCAACCCATTATAGAGGGTGAAGAAACATACGAATATTATAGATTTGCAGATATAAACGATCGTACTTGGCACGCAGGTATCAGTAATTTTGCTGGCAGAAGCGGTTTGAATGATACTTCAATAGGGATCGAAATAGTTAACTATGGCTATGGTCTAAAACGGGATTCTGGAGAAGTAGTGTTTACCTATCAAGTTGAAAATCAACTTAAAGAAGATATTATTGAAACTTTAAAAAAAGAGGATGAAAGTTTATTTCAGCTTTTAGAGAGTAAAGAATTATTAACAGCCTTTTTAGCTGATATGGGACGTGGGTTAGTGCCACCGGACGATCGTGCAGCTTATCAAGAAAACGTATCACAAAAACAAAAAGATAAATATAAGCAACTAACGAAAAATTGGAGAGTTGAAAACGATCCTTTTCTTAATCTCGCTCAAAAAGATCTTTTTCTATTGGAGCAACAAGGCAAGCTAATCTGGGATGAATACACCGACTATCAAATTGAGACTATTGCAAAACTTATTAAAGAAGGAATTGAGCCTAAACTAATAATAAAAGATGAAAAAACTGGAGAAATATACTATCAAATACTTCCTCAACTTATAACGGGTCATATGGCTATTGCGCTGGGTAGGAAAACCGATCCAGGCCCACGTTTATTTATAGAGTTAGCTAAACAAGGTATAGGTGCTTGGCCTGATGAAGAGCAAAGATTAAGTATCGAGCAGAAGATTAATGCTAAAAATGGAATTGATTATAAATGGATACAAGATAATTTAAAAATTTATGGTTATGAAGTAACGTCGACGGGTCAATTAGATGAGCAAACTCAAAATGCAATCAGAACTTTTCAAATGCAGTTTGAACCTGAAAATTACTCGGGAGTGCCCAGCGTAAAAACTATTAGTATTTTAGAAGCGCTAATTAAAAAATATTTTCCAATTAAGCAATCAGAATATCCGCGTTCTTTTAATCCACTTAACGAAAAAAAAAGTAATTCTTTTTTTAAAGATGGATCAAACGTAGATACGGGTGACACAGAGAGTGTATTTAATTGTTGTGTAATTAGTTAACCGTCCTTATCCTCAATATAATGTTGACCATATTTTACTTGGTCAACATTTTTTCTTTTTAAGTATACTTTTTGTAATTGAATTTTTGTCGTTGCTGTTCAATTCACAATCTTCATGTATATTAAACTTCGATTGCTTTCGCAGTGTACTCTAAAAAATCCAATTGCTCTAAGCATCAATAATTGTCGATTTAACAAGCTTATTATTAATTATTTATTCTGCTTATTAATGTAAGCATCAGTGCGTAACTTGTTGTATAAGCTGTGAAAAAGCCTTTGAAAACTTGTGGATAATGCAATCTTTTGCTAAAGTTGTTATACGTGATTGTATAAAATAACGTAAGTAAAATACATAATACTATATATAGTTGTTCAAAATAAAATTAACACTATATTTAGTAAGGCCGGATTTTATAACTTATGCATCAAAAATTTTCAAAAAAAATTGATGCTGAAAAAATCTAACAAATATAAGCTTAACTCAAGTCAAATTAAAGAGCTATTAAAGCTACTGAGTAGGTTGAGTATCTAGATTGCTTAATTCCAATAATCACATATTTAAAATCAAAATATTACCCAGCAATCTAAAGAAAATGGTTCCAAGGGGGATATATGTTAAGTAAAGCGAGTAATAAGCGTAGTTTATTAAGGTATTCAGGAAATGCAGCTTTTAAAATAAGTTATTCAGGAAATGCAGCTTTTAAAAAACGTATCGCACCAAAAATAGCTGCTCATATTCAAAGACCTATTGATGTTTCTTTAAGCGGGGAAGATGCTTGTTTAAATAAATGGCTTATGGACAATCTAAGTACCATAGTGCCAATACACATTACTATAGCTGCAGGTCGTCCCTCAGCACAGAGGATTACAAAACCCTATCTTAAAAAGGCTTAATATGAGCAAAGTAAAGATTATATTATCTGATGGTACAGAATTTGAGCATGATTTTGGTTGTAATAACCATTATGCGGAAATGTTTCAAATTATTCGTGAGATTATTGGTATTGATTCTCGAGTGAAGTGGTTTAAGGATTTAAAAGACGAATTTTATAATATCCAATGCTTCGGTGATGTTAAAGTTGATATCTCTAAAAATAATTTTTAAAGATTGCTATTTTTTATAAAATAGTGCACGATTTGGTGTTTTCGTGTTTATAGCGTTTAAAATAAGCACTCAATGATGGGTATTTAATTCTATAAATGATAAACACTTGAATTTTTCTCTGCAAAGATTTGCTGAGTGAAATATTAGTAAGGATATGAAAAAATCACCGCCAGGAAGGCTTTTAATTGTTTGTATTCGTCGTATTGGCGATGTGTTACTTGTTACACCCTTAATTCGCACCTTTAAATATCATTGGCCAAAAGCGAAAATTGATCTTTTGGTTTTTAAAGGCACCGAATCTATTCTTAATTCAAATCCGGATATAGAAAACATTATTAGCATCGACGAACGCCCTGATTTTTTCCAACATTATAAAATAATCAAAAAAATTTTTCGCGTTTACGATATGTCTGTGTCCACATCGTCTGGAGATAGAGCTACACTTTATGCTTATATTGCAGCTAACTATCGAGTAGGCATGTTATGTGCTGATAAAAGTCGGTGGTGGAAACGTCTTTTACTCTCTAAAGCTGTAGAATTTGATAGTATTTTTACGCATACCGTATTAATGAACTTACGATTGGCAGAAATTTTACAGATAAGTCCTAGTTCAGAAATTGTTATTGCTTGGCAGGAAAAAGATTCTCAGAAAGTAAAGCAGCTCATTGATACAAATAAAAAACTAGCTATTTTACACCTATGCCCAAAATTTTCTTATAAAGAATGGATTAAAGAAGGTTGGTTAAGCGTAGCCAATTGGTTATTAGGAATAGGTTATACGGTTGTGTTAACGGGAGATAAAAACGAATCAGAAAAAAAAATGGCCGCAGAATTGTTGGGTAAGTTACCAGAAGGCGCAATTGATCTGGTCGGCAACTTAAGTTTAAATCAACTTGGTTTTTTATTAAGTAAAGCTAAAATTTACATTGGTCCAGATACTGTAGTGACTCATATGGCTGCGGCATTAGGTACTCCAACTATGGCATTATTTGGACCAAGCAACCCTGTACAATGGGGGCCTTGGCCTAAAACATGGGGATTAAATAATCCATTTGTTCGTGTAGGATCTCAGCATCGGAATAATGTGTACTTAATGCAAGGCTCGGGAGTATGCGTTCCTTGTTTTCAAGAAGGCTGTGATCGACACATAAAAAGTCGGAGTCGTTGTTTGGAAGATTTAACCGCACAACAAGTGATTAATAAAGTCAAACTGCTCATTAATTATTCGGAAAACCTTGCTACTTAAATTTCATTCCTGTTAAGTAAGACATTAAAGTGGATAGATGAACATCTCTTAAACCTATCTATTGAATAGGTGGATGATATATGCTGCTAGCTTTTAAGGGTTTAAAAAAATTATATGTTAGCGTTAAGTGTGATTTTGATAGTTAAAAATGCGGCGCAGGATATCCAGCGTTGCTTGGAATCAGTAAAATGGGCTGATGAAATTATTATTTTGGATTCAGGAAGTCAAGATAACACCTTGGAGACTTGTCGAAAATATACGCAGAATATTTTTTCAACCGATTGGCCAGGATTTGGTATACAAAAGAATCGAGCTTTAGATAAAGCTCAAGGAAAATGGGTATTGTCTATCGATGCGGATGAAACTTTAAGTTCAGGCTTAGTAGAAGAAATAAAACAAATTATCTCGAAAACTGAGGATCAATATGACGCTTATACTATAAAAAGAATATCTTTTTTTTGCGGGAAAAAAATTCGATATGGGGATTGGGGCAGAGATAAAGTAGTTAGATTATTCCGTCGATTACCACCTATTCGATTTACACCCGCGATCATTCATGAGAAATTGCAGGGATATTCAAATGTTGGAAATCTAAAAGAAGTGATCTTTCATGATACTATGAAAACGATTACTCAAGTATTACTGAAACTAGAACATTATTCTAGCTTTGCTGCGCTAAAGTTGTATCAACAACACACAAAATCTACACTGTTAAAAGCAATTTTGCATGCAAAATGGTGTTTTATCCGTGGTTATTTTTTACGTTTAGGTTTTTTGGATGGTCGTGAAGGTTTTATATTGGCAATTTCTAATGCATTAGGGGTTTTTTATCGTTATGTAAAATTAATATATCTTTATGAATTAGGATAAATCATGTTTGCAGATTCATTAAGTTGTTCTCGTCCTGTCTAAGAGTATTTTCATGGGCTCAGTTGATTTTTTGTGGTTCTGATTGCCTTTAAACTACGCATCTCAATCGCTGCATTGATGTTTATTTTATTTTACTGCTTTATTCTTCAGAGTTATCTTACAAAGCTGAAGAAAGTATCGTATAAACTAATTAATTTACATTATTTATGCCAATTTTTGCATGAATTCTTTGGTTTTCGATTACTTGTTTTAATAAATTAAGATTTATCTGCTCTTTTTCGCAATCATTTTGTTGATGCCATAAATGAATAACAGGTACTGCAAATTTTCCTGTTTTGCGTTTAATGCCTGCGCGGATCAAGCGTATAACTAAGTCAGAGTCTTCATATCCCCATCCTATAAAGCTTTCGTCAAAACCGTTGATGGTTAAAAAATCTTCTTTCCATAAACCTAAATTACAACTTTTTGCTCCTTGCCAGCGCATTGCTTGAAATTTACGCAATTTATTTAATCGGATACGTAATAAAGGAAATAAACGATTTGACTGTCGATGAAAATAATGTAGTAGCCACTGTAGAGTTGAGTCTTTATAAATAGGTGAAAATTCTTTCAAGATTTTTTGTGTAAATTTTTTTTCAAGTAATAGTCGGTGTCCAGAAACAAACCAATAAGATTCAGCTAATAAGCGATGTTGCTCGATAAAATCTGGAAATGGGACACAATCTCCGTCCAGAAAAATAATATAGTTATTATTTGCTTGTAGAACCGCTTTATTGCGGATTTTAGCGACCTGGAAGCCTTCATCTTTTTGCCATACATGCTTGAGAGGATAATTAAGTTGATGTTGTAATTGGTCAATTAATAGTCGAGTTGCATCAGTTGAGCCATCATCGGCTATGATGACTTCATTGGGTAATTGGGTTTGCTGTGCTAAGGCGGATAAAACTAAATTTAAGGCATCAGGACGATTGTAGGTAGTTACAATGACAGAAATAGTGGGTAATTTTAATAACATGATGCCCTTCATCAGCTGATTAATATTTGTGTAAAAAAAACAAAAATTTTAAAGTGTTTTAAAGTATAATGAGTATATATGCATCGTATTTCAAGGTGCTAATAGGCATGTTGATATTCGTCATCTAGAACACAGCTATGTTAGTTGCTTTTAACAGTATTAAATGTTGATATTTTTAGAGGTCTGCTAACACTCGACATTCATTTTTCTGGCTTTCATTGAATGAAACACTTCCTATATTCACTAGCGCGCTTACTCATCGTATTTTTAACAAGTAGTATCGTTTTTTTTGCTTTGGTGGTTATTACAGCGCGAATTTTAACCCCTTCTCTGAATAAACAAGCACAAGGAATTTCCAATTTAGCCGCTAAAGTATTGCACAAGCCAGTACAAATCAAGCAATTTTCTGTGGCATGGCAGGGTTTAACGCCCATTTTTCATGGATCAGATATGATTATTTGGGATGATACTCACACCCATCCCATATTAAGTGTTAAAGAACTTAATATAGGTATCGATATTTTTAATAGTTTGTTCAGTGGAGGAATAAAATTAGGCCCTATAAGTGTCAATGGGATTGAATTAGTAGCGCACCAAGCTAAAGATGATCAATTGGTTTTCTCTGGTATTAACACATTGTTTAACCAATCTTCTGAGTTTAATTCGAATACCATGAATGAATTAATCGCTTGGGTTTTAGCTGAACCACAATTAAGTTTAGAAAATGTGGGTTTAAAATTTTATCCAAAATCGGGTAGCGTATGGTCACCCATGCAAATTAATTTGTTATTAAAAAATAGCGGTGATCAACATCAATTGACTGGGCGATTAAGTTTTTTACAAGAAAACTTTTCTGAATTAAGTTTTAAGGTTAATCTGAGTGGTTCTCCACTATCCTCCTCCCACAATCATCTGAGTGGACCCGTTTTTTTACATGGCCAAAATGTTTTTCTGGATCGGTGGTTAAAGTTATGGAAACCCAGCTGGCAACTGCAAAATGCGAGAGCAAATTTTAAAATATGGGCCAATTGGGACTCTGATCATTTTACACAGTTTCAAGGATTGATCACTAATTTACAACCAGTATCCATAAAGGTTAATAAACTAGCCCCCATTTCTTTTTCACCTTTTTCAGCGCATATACTTTGGCAAATTACTCAACAGGAGAATTGGAGTGTAGACGCAATTGTGCATAATTTTGGTATGCAAGCTTGGCAAAAAATTCCAGGGATCCAAGGATTAGATGCTTATTTACATATGACACCTAGCATTGGAAACCTCATTGCGCATGCTAACGATTGCAGCCTAGATTTTAATAAACTATTTAAAGCGCCGATACATTTGGATAGTCTAACCAGCCAATTGAATTGGCAGCAAAAAAATGGGGGATGGATAATTCAAGTTCCACAATTTGAAGCAGCCAATCAGGAGGTATCAGTTAATTCACAATTTTCTTTGTTAGTTCCAAAACGCGCTATTCAATCGCAGATTAGTTTATTAGCGCATGTAAAAATACGTAATACAGCACATATTGGCAATTATTTACCACAAACTGTATTAGGACCAGAACTTTTACGTTGGTTGAGTACAGCTATTAATAAAGGGTCAGGTATAGGAAGTTTAGTGTTGCAGGGTCCTTTGAACCAGTTTCCTTTTGACCAACATAATGGAACTTTTTTAATTGATACACAAGTAAAAGACGCTACTTTAAATTACGAACAAGCATGGCCTAGCTTGCAAAAAATTAATGGCGAACTTATTTTTGCTGGTCGGCAAATGCAAGTATTAATTGATACTGCCGAGTTGCTCGGTACAAACTTAAAGAATATACAAGCCAGTATTCCGATTATTAAGAAAAATGTACAGGCTGTATTACATATTGTTAGTGATGAAATTCATACTCGTTTAGAAATAGGCCAACGTTTTTTAATTGCTACACCATTATCTCATGGAACATTAGGTCAATTGAAAAACTTAATACTGATAGGTCCTTTGCAGCTTAGTATGCAAATAGCTATCCCTCTGGAAACAGGAAAACAAAAATTAAAATTATTGGGCCTTGCTCACACAGAAAATGCTAAATTGAAAATTCCTGTGCATGATATTCAACTAGATCAGTTAACTGGACCTTTCAGCTTTAATCAGGATGGAGTGTCGGCACAAAAATTGACAGGAATATTATGGAAAAAACCCATAGAGTTATCTATTCGTTCAACACCGAATCTGCAAATCACTATAAATTATGATGATATTCTGACTAATTTAAAACCCGAACAAAATGGTTGGCTCTTTAGTATTGACAATCAAATGGCGAAAGGAACTGTTTTGATTCCTAATAGTAATTTACAACCCATTCTAGCGAACTTTGACATTATTAATTTAGATTCATCGATTGAGTCTAATAAGGATAATAATTGGAATTTCAAGCAATTACCAAAGATTAACTTAAACGCAAGAGAGGTACGTTATAAGGAGATTAATTTTGGAGCAGTGCAATTGAAATTAAATCCAATATTAGGTGGCGTGTTGGTGAGAGAATTAAATGCTGGAAATGCAAATTATCACTTGATAGCTAATGGCGCCTGGCATATTCAAGATGGTAGCTCGACTGAACTGATGGGCCAGTTAGACAGTATGAATTTAAGCAATTTTTTAAGAAGTTGGGGGTTACCAGCGAGCATCGTCGCTGAACAGGCACATATGCGATTTAATCTGAATTGGCAGGGTGCCCCCAATCAAGTCAGTTTTACTAAACTTAGAGGTCACTTTTCTTTTACTGCAAGTAACGGTCAGATTGTTGATATTGGATCAAGTAACGAAGCTAAATTAAACTTTGGTCGATTACTTACTTTTTTAAGTATACAAAGTTTAACTAAACGTTTACAGCTTGATTTTAGTGATTTAAAAACTAAAGGTTTTGATTTTACAAATATACAAGGTAATTTTACTTTACGAAATGCTAACGCTATTACTCGCGATGTTACCATCGAAGGTCCGGTTGCGAAAATAAGCATTGCGGGTAGAATTGGTATGTTAAATAAAGACTATGATTTAATTATTAGAGTGCTGCCACATTTTACTTCTAGCTTACCTGTGATAGTCGGTTTGGCGGGTGGTCCAGTTGCTGGAGTCGTGACTTGGTTAGCTAATGCGGTGTTAGGTTCTACCGTACAGAAAATTGCAGAGACATCGTATCGCATTACGGGATCTTGGAGTAAACCCGACGTAGTCAAAACTTCCAATTAAGTCCATCAAATAAAAACAATAAATGTTTACCGAAACAATTTAATAGGATAGATTACAGCATCTATTTTTAATGAATAAGACTAATAAAAGATATTATGCCTGTAAAAACAAAAAAAAAATTTTCTTCCTCTTCTAAGAGAAGGTCTAGAGCAAACAAACATAATTTTTTTTATAGTTTAGATTGCCAATCGGGGGAAGGGTTAGTTAACCCTTTGCTGCCAGAATTAAAAAAAATTTCTTCTAGTGAATTTAATTTTTATCTCTATTTTATTTTAAAAAAATGTATTAATGTTAATCGAAGTTTTTCCGATGCGGTAGAATTTCTGTCAATTTGGTTAGAAAAATCTCCATGCATATTATTGGAACGATTAAAAGTTGTAAAAATAATAAAGGAGATAAAAGAATTAGAAGAATTAAAAAAAAATTCAAATCTATCAAATAAAAAAGAATTAGATATTATGAATTTAATTAAAAAATTAAAAAATCGAAGACT